>Ga0114971_10001419_pt1 | contig 16304 bp, 13 predicted proteins | sample M_140625_MF_Meta_FD_87320 | JGI IMG/M metagenome (GOLD analysis project Ga0114971, IMG submission 87320) | Freshwater microbial communities from Lake Montjoie, Canada to study carbon cycling - M_140625_MF_MetaG | ecosystem: Environmental > Aquatic > Freshwater > Lake | place: Lake Montjoie...
CATTTCTTTAACGCAAGTAAGCACGTTCCAGTTTTCATTCACTTTCACTAGCTCTTTCCCCATTAATCCTCCAGCTTCATTTTCATCGTAACGCAATAAATCAACAATATCTTTTGCGTGTTCTAAATCCTCGAGCTCGGAGATTACTTCCTCTTTTTTACTTTGAGAAAGTTCCGAGATAATATCTGCAGCATCATCGGTATTTAATTCATCAATTTCTTCTGCAATTTCTTTAGCAGAAAGTCCATGAAGAATTTTTTCTCTAACACCATCTTCTAGTTCTAGTAATATTTCAGCAGTGATTTCGCTATCTAAAATTTTAAAAATATAAGTAGCTTCGGCAATATCAAGTTCTTCAAAAATCTCGGCAATATCAGCATGGTGCAAGTCATTCAATAAAACTTCCAATTCCTTGTCGTTTTTTTGATGAATAAGTTGCTCTATTTGAACTAAAAGTTCTTTGCTGATTTTAAACTGCATTGGCCTCTATTTTTAGGGTGAGTTCTATAAACTGCTCTACCGACAATTGCTCTGGACGGAGGTCAAAGATAGTATCTTCTCTTAAATTATCCGACAAATTTAAAGATTTTAAACTATTTCGCATGGTTTTTCTACGTTGTTGGAAAGCCATTTTTACAACGGTATAAAGCATTTTTTCATTGCAAGGCAAAGTATAGTTTTCTTTTCGTCTCATGCGCATCACTCCTGATTTTACTCTTGGCGGCGGAATAAAAACAGTTTCATCCACCGTGAATAAATACGCAACATCATAAAATGCTTGGGCTAAGACAGAAAGAATTCCGTAAACTTTACTACCTTTTTTGGAGCAAATTCGTTCGGCAACTTCTTTTTGAAACATACCCGAAAATTCCGGAATTTGTGCTCTAAATTCTAATGCTCTAAATACAATTTGAGTAGAAATATTATATGGAAAGTTGCCGATTATAGCAAATTGTTTTCCATCAAATATTTCGTTTATATTGAATTTTAAGAAATCCTTCGAGATAATTTTATCTTGTAATTCGGGGAAATTTTCGTTCAAATACGTAACCGACTCCGTGTCGATTTCAATTGCATAAGTCGAAACAGGTTTTTCTAAAAGGTATTTGGTTAACACTCCCATTCCAGGTCCTATTTCTAAAACAGTATCATATCCCTCTAAATTTAAGGTATCGGCAATTGCTTTGGCGATAGATTCGTCTTTTAAGAAATGTTGTCCGAGGTGTTTTTTGGCTTTTACTTTTTCCATAGTCATTGCGATGCATCTAGCAATCGCAGTTGTTAATTTGTTAATTCTAGTGCAGGACTCAAAGGCGAAAAACGAAAATTAGTAATAATTTAATTTGATTGAAAAAACTCTGCGACAAATTCTAGTTCGGTTCTAAATGCTATTACTTTATCTCCAAACAGAGTCACTCCTTCAGCTCTAAACTTAGGTGCATCTTCATTATAATATCGCTGCAAGGTTTCTTTGCTATCGGTGGTATATTGCACAGCATAGGTTTCTCCACCCATTTCTTCTTCCACTAAAACCTTAACTAGTCTAGCGGAAGTAAACTTACCTGTGGCTAAAATTTCAGGAATGTGTTTGTTTTGAATCCACTGCAACCATTGGTGTTGGATGCTTGAATCTATATTGCTAGTAACATTATATAATATCATAGTTTTGGGGTTTGAAATATTAATTGTGGCACTTAGATTGTGCTAATTAGAAAGAAATTTAACTGCTAAATTTCCTTATCTCCACGAAGCTTCCTATATTTTTTCTGAGCATTTACATAGTATATGCTGTCTTCGTGCTTCGTTATGAGTTCCTCGTAAAGCGGTTGCGCTTTTTCGGCATCATTAAGTTGGCTATAGATTTCAGCAGAATAAAATAAGGCTTCATCTACATAAATACATTCTTTAAAATTGTCTAAAATTTGTTTGTAATTGGCTAATGCCGATGTCGTATCTCCTAAACTTTCGTAAATTTTTCCTATTCTTAAAAGAGTTACTGGCTCAATGGTATCCTCTTTATTTTCTTTTAATATTGCTTGAAAAGCCGCCAATGCGTCTAGTTTTTTATCTTGAAACAGCAAGAAATCGGCACGTGAGAATTTCTTTAATGCCACTTGGGTAGAATCTTCAACGGTATTGTCTGAGATTAACAAAAACAAATCCAAAGCGTCATTAGCTATAAGTTGTGTAGATGCCGATTTTAAAACTTCTAACTGGTGGTTTGCCCATTTAAAATCGCCTTTGTAATAACTTGTTTTCGCAATTTTCAAATTTGCTTCTTGACCAATCGGGCTATTATTTCCTTCGGATTCTATCTGAGAATAATAAATTAAAGCCTGATTGAATTTTTCTTCAAATAATAAAATATCGGCCAATTCCATTTTGATTTCTGCATTTTGATTTCGATTGATGGACATTTCCAAAACATTTTTCAAAATGGATTTTCCTGCTTCGGAATCCTTTAATTTAAAAGTTACAAAATGCGCTTTCAATTTTAGCAAGGACAAAGTAAAAGGACTTTCGCCAAATTGTTTCAATAGTAAATCCAATTCTTGATGGATTGCGGGATAGTCTTGCGGAGTTGCTTTTTTGATTTTCATTTCCATCAAATAGGCATTCGATTGGATTTTTAGATCTAAATCTTGCGTGTTTTCTAAAACAAAACCTAATATTTCTTCAGCCGCTTCTTCCTCTTTTTCTTCAATTGCCAATTGTCCAAGATTTACAATATTAGCAAACGATTCAGGGTTGCGTTTGTAAATTGCTTTTTGTTGGATAAATGCCTTTCCATATTCTTTCATTTGAACATAAAACCAACTTAAATACTCATTCCAAAACAAATCTTGTGTTTTTTGGATGCGGATTAAAAGTGCTTTTTTCAAGGCCTCATTAAAATTTTCTTTGCTGTCTTCAGAAAGAAAGCGAGAAAATTGGTTTTGAATTGGAATTAAATTTTGAGGCACTTTATAGGATTCCGTTAAGAACATTTCGATCATATTATCGGTTTCTCCTTTTTGTCCGTAAAGCAAAGCCATTTGAAAATTAAAATCGAATTTTGGCTCTAATGTAACCGCAATTTGATATGCTTGAAGTGCATAATCAATAAGTGCTTTTTGTTCAAAAGTACTAGCAATCGGATATACTGCATCTGGGGTTTTTCGAATTTTATCGAGAGCTTGTTCGTAATATTTTTTTGCTTTATCCGTATCTTTTTGCAACTGAAAATTATATCCTAATTCTACCAATAAACTATTTTGTTTGTATTTATCCAATCGATCTTCAATTGCTTTATTGGCTTTTTCAAATTGTTGCAGTTGTTGGTAACATACTACTATTTGTTGGAAATAGGTGTAATTATTTGGTTGGGATTTCAATAATTCCTCATACGCTATTTGCGCTTTTTCAAACTCTCCTCTATCTATATAATTTTGCGCTAATTGTTCGGATTGAGCCGATGCAAAAAGCGAAAAAACAAGAAGGAAAAGTAATACAAGCGTTTTTTTCATCTGGTAGGTTTTAAATAACAATGTACTAAAGTAGCACATTTTGTGATAGTTTAGTACATTGTATTACAAGATTAACTTTTAGTTAATAATGTCAAATCCAGTGTACTTACGCAGCACTTCTGGAATTACTATCCCATCCGGAGTTTGATAATTTTCTAATATTCCGGCAAGAACCCTTGGTAATGCTAAGGAACTTCCGTTAAGTGTATGTGCCAATTGGTTTTTCCCATCTTTATCTTTATAGCGCAATTTTAAACGATTGGCTTGGTAGGTTTCAAAATTAGATACTGAAGAAATTTCCAGCCAACGATCTTGAGCGGTTGAAAACACTTCAAAATCATAGGTTAATGCCGAAGCAAAACCCATATCACCTCCGCAAAGGCGCAAAACTCTGTATGGTAATTGCAATTCTCTAAGGATATTTTTTACGTGTTCAACCATTTCATCCAATGCTTCATAAGATTTATCTGGATGCTCCACGCGAACAATTTCTACTTTATCAAATTGGTGCAAACGATTCAATCCACGAACGTGTGCGCCATAAGAACCAGCCTCTCTTCGGAAACATGGTGTGTATCCAGTGCATTTTACTGGTAAATCATTTTCAGTGAAAATTACATCCCTAAAAATATTAGTTACCGGAACTTCTGCAGTCGGAATTAAATATAAATCATCCGTAGCATCGTGGTACATTTGGCCTTCTTTGTCTGGCAATTGTCCTGTTCCATAAGCCGAAGCCTCGTTTACCAAATGCGGAACTTGGTATTCAAGATAACCAGCATCGGTATTTTTATCTAAGAAATATGTAATTAAAGCACGCTGTAATTTGGCGCCTTTCCCTTTATAAACAGGGAATCCTGCACCTGTGATTTTAACCCCTAATTCAAAATCTATGATGTCGTATTTTTTCACTAATTCCCAATGAGGCAAAGCACCTTCGTGTAATTTCGGAACTTCACCTTCTTCAAAAACATTTAAGTTCTCTTCAGGGGTTTTTCCTACAGGAACAATATCTGCCGGTAAATTAGGCAGCAAATACATTTTTTGTAATAAATCGGCAGCAAGGATTTCTATTTTTTCTGAAATAGCTTTTCCTTGGTCTCTCAATAGAACGGTTTTTTGTTTTAAAATTTCTGCCTTTGCTTTCTCACCATTCTTCATCATTTCCCCAATGTCTTTGGATAACGTGTTGGATTCCGATAAAGTATTGTCTAATTCTACTTGGGCAGCTCTACGATTTTCATCTAGTTGCACAATTTCTTCCACAATGGCTTTAGCATCCATATTTTTTTTGGCTAAAGCAGCAATCACTTTCTCTTGATTTTCCCTAATAACAGCTATCTGTAACATGATTTAAATTTTAATGAGAATGCAAATTTAAGAAATTGCTTTCTATTTATAGAATAATATAAAAAAGATTACAATGGGTGTAAATATCTGTTTAACAATTATTTAAAAATATATTAACAAAATTGAAGTTATAAAGAAAAATAATTATTTGTACATTCGCAAAAATGTATACTAATTATGAAAAAAACTTATTTAGTCCTTTTCCTTTTTTCGATAGCTTTTTGTAATGCACAACAACAAGACAATTTAAGTAAAATTGCAACAGCCGAAATGAGGTCGGCAAGCAATTTAATGGCAGTTGTTGCTAATCCGAATACTCAAAATTATGATGTTACCTATCATAAATTGGAGTTTAATGTAAATCCTGCTGTTTATTTGATTAATGGAAAAATTACTACAACCTATACTGCTTTGGCTAATATGAATAGCATTTATTTTGATTTGGCAAATGAATTAACTGTTTCTTCCGTAAAAAAGAATGGGGTAAACTTGATATATACTCGAAATGGGTCTAACGAATTGATTATTAACCTGCCTACTACACAAACAACTGGCACAACAGCAACATTAGAAATTACCTACTCTGGTGCGCCTCCTGTAAATGGTTTTCGAGCATTTACAACCGAAGTTAGAAACAATGGAAGTAATACTTTATACACTTTATCAGAGCCTTTCGGCGCTAGAGATTGGTGGCCATGTAAACAAGATTTGAATGATAAAATCAATTCTATAGATGTTTATATTACTGCTCCATCGCAATATATTGCAGTTTCTAATGGAGTAGAACCGGAAGCACCAATTATTAATGGCGCTACTAAAACGACACATTTTCACCACGGATATGCTATTCCTGCTTACTTGATATGTATGGCAGTAACTAACTATACGGTTTACAACCAAACCGCTGGGACTGCACCTAATACTTATCCAATAATAAACTATATCTATCCTGAGAGTTATAATACTGGATTGCAAACCCAATTAGAGCAAACACCATTACTTTTAAATTTATTTAGTAATTTATTTGAATTGTATCCATTCCATAACGAAAAATACGGTCATGCTCAATTTGGTTGGGGTGGCGGAATGGAGCACACCACTGTATCTTTCATGGTAGGATTTGACCGACAATTAATTGCACATGAAATGGCCCACCAATGGTTTGGCGATAAAATTACTTGTGGAACCTGGAAAGACATTTGGTTAAACGAAAGTTTTGCTACTTATTTAGCATCTATTGTATATGAAAATCTTGATGGACCTGCAGCTTTTGTTGATGACAAAACGAACATGGTGAATTTTATTACCTCTGCTCCAGACGGTGCAGTCTATCTTACCGATGCCCAAGCAACCAATGTAAATAGAATTTTCAGTAGCAGATTGACCTATAATAAAGGTGCAATGGTTATAGAAATGCTTCGTTTTAAAATGGGAGATGTTGCTTTTTTTCAGGCTATTAAAAATTACTTGGCCGATTCTTCTTTGGCCTATGGTTATGCGGTAACTACTAATTTAAAAACCCATTTAGAAGCTGTTTACGGCAATAGTTTAACTGAGTTTTTTAACGATTGGATCTACAACCAAGGCTATCCAAGTTACACGATAACAGCCCAAAATTGGGGATCAGGTCAAGGTCGTTTCAAAGTGAATCAAACGCAATCTGACGCTTCGGTAAGTTATTTTGAAATGCCTATTCCTGTAAGAATTTATGGTGCTTCTGGACAAACACAAGACCTAGTTTTAAACAATACGGTAAATGGCGAAGTATTTATTGAATCTGTAAATTTTCCAATTTCGAGTGTAGAATTTGATCCCGATGTGCATTTGATTTCCAAAAATAATAACATCTCGTTGGGGAATGAAATTTTTGATTTAGAAAAAGCAATTAGTATTTATCCTAATCCAGTAAAGGATGCAGTACATATTCAATTACCTACTAGCATAATCCTTGAGAAAGCTACAATTTACAACAACTTAGGACAATTGGTTTTAGAAAATAATACAGTTGATTTCTCGTTACTCTCCATTTCTTCAGGTGTTTATGAGATGCAACTACAAACGTCGGAAGGTCTTTTTCATAAAAAAATTATAAAAAATTAGTCCTAATTAATATATTTAGCAAAAAGTAAGGTGAAAACCTTACTTTTGCTTTTTTATAACCATATAGTATAATATAAATGGAATTTGCAATTAAACTTTTTCAGTTCTTACTGAGTTTATCAATACTTATTGTTCTTCACGAATTAGGACATTTCATCCCAGCCAAATTATTTAAAACTAGAGTAGAAAAATTCTACCTTTTCTTTGATTTGAAATTTTCTTTATTCAAAAAGAAAATTGGAGAAACAGAATATGGAATTGGTTGGTTGCCTCTAGGGGGGTATGTAAAAATTTCGGGAATGATAGACGAAAGTATGGATACGGAGCAAATGGCATTGCCAGCGCAACCATGGGAATTTCGTTCTAAACCTGCTTGGCAACGGTTAATAATTATGTTGGGCGGGGTTACGGTTAACTTTATTTTGGCATTTATTATTTATATTGGAATGACATTTTTTTATGGGGAGCAATATATTGCAAACGAAAATGTAAAAGATGGGATTTGGGTAAATAATCCAACAATTGAAAAATTAGGATTCCATACTGGAGATAAAATAGTATCTATTGATGGTATTAAAGTGATAAAATTTGAAGACATCAACAAACACATGTTTCTTGCAAAAGAGGTAGAAATTAATCGAGATGGAGAAATAATTAATATAAAATTACCTGTTAATTTCATTGATCAATTGATGAAATCCAAGCGAGGTACTTTAATAAATCTTCGTATGCCATTTGTAATTGGTGCTGTTCCCAAGGAATCTCCAAATAATAATGTATTAAAACCAAAAGATATTATTACGAGTTGTAACGGATTTAAAGTTACTTATGCGGATCAACTGATTGTATTATTCCAAAGTTTGAAAGGAAAAACCGTTCCTGCAGTTATAAGAAGAGACGACAAAGAAGTTACTATAAACTTAGCAATTAATGACAGTGCAAAAGTTGTAGTGCAACAAGGAATGCTTCCTTATGATAATTTAGAGAAATTAGGATTATATAAAATCAACAAACAAGAATTCGGTTTTTTTCAGTCTATTCCGGTTGGAGTTGCAAGAGGGTTTGACGAACTTGCTAGCTACGGAAAACAATTAAAAGCAATATTTTCTCCTAGCACAGGTGCCTATAAAGGCGTTGGAGGATTTGCAGCTATTTTCAACATTTTCCCTTCTACTTGGAGTTGGTTTGTATTCTGGAATATTACCGCTTTGCTATCTATTATGCTTGGTGTAATGAATCTTTTACCAATTCCTGCCTTAGACGGAGGTCATGTTTTATTTTTATTATATGAAATGGTGTCGGGTAAAAAGCCATCCGATAAGTTCCTAGAAAGAGCTCAAATGGTTGGTTTTATATTACTTATTACTTTGCTTTTATTTGCAAACGGAAACGATATTTACAAAGCAATTGTAGGGAAATAAAAAAAATAAAAAATTTATTGATTTTTGTTTGCAAAAAATAAAAATCGCTTTATATTTGCAACCGCTTAACCCGCAACTATAAGGAAGTTCAAATGGGATAAAGCCACAAAAAAGTTCTTAATAAAATAAAAATACAGTTTCCTCCTTAGCTCAGTTGGTTAGAGCATCTGACTGTTAATCAGAGGGTCCTTGGTTCGAGCCCAAGAGGGGGAGCTAATTGAAAAAAGAGGTCATTTTTGACCTCTTTTTTATTTCTACAATTTTGCAAAACCTTACTGGCATTGAGAAGAAGTTCTATTGGAGTTGTGAATTTAGGTGTTGCAACTTTTTTTTCTTCAAGATATAACTTTTCTGAAAAGATGCAGCCAAGAATTTTATTTTTAGTTCTCCCGTCAACCGATTTATAGAACCCAACCAAATCTTCTAACATTGGAACTTGTTTGTCCAAATATTCTCTAAAAGGAGACAAAACTTCTTGTGAATCTTGTAGTTTACTTTTCTCATTAAACAAACGAGTATTAAGGTTATTTTTTAGGTCTTGATACTCCTGTGCCGGGATTAAACCATCCATATATTGTTCTTCAATAAATGACTTTCTTTTATTCAATCTTTCAACTTCGTCTAATGACTTTTGGATACTCTTTTTTCTATTCAAATCATCATTCTGAAACAATCCTTCTAATGTGGTGCGGTAGGTACTCATCAATTGAGCTGACAACTGAATGTTAGACAAGATTCTCTCTACTTGATTATGGACATCTTCAATTGGGTATCTATTACATTTAACGTGGGGTTTGGTGCAGATGTAATAATGAAATTTATTACCGCTTCTTCCTGTTGAAGCATACGCAGACAAAGTTCTCCCGTGAGTAGGACAACATAAATGTCCTTTAAGAGGATATAAATTAATCTTATCACTCTTAAAGTCCATATTTCTTTTTCTCCCACTTAATACATCATTTGCCTTGGCAAACAATTCCTCTGATACAAGTGCCGGATGAAGTCCCTCAACTATTTGTTCAGGGTCATTCCCTAAAGCTCTAACTAATATTTTACCGGAGTAAGTCAGATTTCTGATTATGTTAGGAAACTGGTTTTTACTTAATTTCATTCCTTGTCCATTTAACCATCTTCTTACTTCATCAGCAGTATATAGGGAAGAAGCCATTTTTTCAAATCCCTGACGGATTAAGTCAGCATCTTGACTGAATTCTAAAGTCGCATCTTTCCCGACTCTTACACATCTATATCCTCTTGGAGGTGTTCCGGTAAAACATCCATTAAGTCGTGCTTTATGTGAACCCTCTTTAGAACGTTTGGAAGTTTTACGGTTTTCAACCTCAGGCAGAGCAAATCCAATCGCTTGAAGTAATAATGCTTCAGGATTAGAATCATCTACCTGTCCTTCTACAAACTCAATCTCGCATCCAATTTTTGATAGAGATGCGATTTCAGAAAAGGATAATATTAGATTACGAGAAAATCTGTCGGGACGAAGAAATATTACAGCATCTATTGAGTCTGCTTTTTTTCTTCTCTCTTGGACCAACGATTTAATTTTTTTCCATTGGGGACGATTAAAATCCTTTGCGGAATAATCCTCTCTGAAAGATTTAATAATGTTATATCCTCTATTGATACAATATCTTGTGATTATTTCTTCTTGGTATTCCAACGAATACCCTTGCTGTGCTTGTTCATCGGTGGAAACGCGTGAACAGATTATTACATTTTTCATAGTTAAGCTATTTTTAGGTTAAGTTCTTCTGTATTATGGCTAAGTTCAATAATTGTGTTTGATTGGCAATTTTGAACCTTACTTTTCTGTTCTCTATATAGATTGTACTCAATAGTTGCCATCTGTACCAAAAAGGTTCGGATTGAATTCAGTTGGTTATCATCCAAATTCAACCCATCCTTTTTCATCTGTTTCTTAAGTTCTGTATTTGATATCATAATTGTCTATTTTACGTTATGCTACATTACTTAAATCATACTCTGACAATCTAATCTTAGACGCAACCATATATTCCGGAGACGGCTCGTAACCAACAAACCTTCTCCCTTGACCCAACTTCATTACAGCTTGACCTGTTACCGAAGTGCCGTTGAAGTTGTCTAAAATCAAGTCATTAGGTCTTGAAGTCATTAGTAAGCAAATAAGAGGGACATCTAATGGAAATGTCGCTTGATGGTCTAATGCCACGCCCCTTTTTGCACATTTAGCTTTCAAATCTCTTGTTGATGCGACATCTGTTTTCAATACCCCTCCATAAAAATCTAAAGAAGATGTTAGTTTTGGGCACTCTTTGGTTGTTCCAATCGTATAAGAATTTGTTTCATCTATACACCCTTTCAACCAATCTTCATTGTAATAAAAATCATTTGATTTTACAAAATGAAAAATTGGTTCGTGGCGTCTAATACTTCTTTTACCTCCTGTTGGTCTAACTCGTTTTTTGTACCACTGTAACTCATCATTAAGACGAAAACCTATTGATTTCATCATTAATACAAATCGTTGGGGAACTAATTGATATTCACCATCTCTACAGCAATCGTTAATGTTTACAAATAAACTACCGTCATTTCTTAATACTCTATAAACTTCTAAATAATGTTTTTTCAAGTTATCAATATACTCCTCAACGGTATTTTCCTGCCCTAATTGATTTGAAGGTAATTGGTACATTTTCATTTTCCAATAAACGGGACTACCCAAACAAACGTTTAGAGATTCATCCTCCAACTCTTCCATCGTCTCGGATGATTTATTGTATATGGTAACTAAACCTTCTTTGTAATCACCGACTTCAACTTCTTTATTACACTTATTTTTGGTATGAAGTGTTTTAACCTTTCTGTAAACCTTATTCAGTGTAGATTTCCCGTTGTCTATTTCATCGAAATATTTTTCCATTTTTTCTGGTCCATCAGGAAACAAATCATTACACATAACACCTATTGAACTTAATTTGTCTCTTGTATCTTTTGAAAGAACTGAGATAGCAATATCTCTTTCTTTAATAAGTTCTTTAAGTTCCGGAAACAAATCGCTTCTGTTTCCTTTTTTGATAGGGAATATTTGTTTATACATCATCATTTCTCTGTACTTGTCCATAGTGGACTTCTCTCTTTGAACATTAGAAGATAGAGATACCAATCTCATATCTTCAGTTAAATTAACGAAGAACACAGGTACTAAAGGAATACCTAACTCAATGGCAATCATATGTCTTAAGTTTCCGGATACAATTACATTGTTGAAGGAATTAACGATTAGAGGGGTAATTATACCCATAGTAGAGATGTTTTCTTTTATCATCTCATAATTGGATGGAATTCTGTAAAGAATACCTAATTCAATATTTCTGTTAATTGAATTTGGGGACACGTACTCAACGTGTGATAAATTATTTTTTTTCATAAGTTCAAATTTTAATTGTTAAAAAGTGAACCTTTACGACTGGTTATGAAACGTGTTTGTTAACGCAGTTTGTATTGCGGTTGGTTTTATAGATGACCAACGCATCATTAATTACTTATTCAATATGTCAAAGAACTGTGTATATGATTAAAAAATCATATACATTTTGAGCAAAAAAAAATTACAGGGTATAAATCTCTCCTGTTACCTTCATTAACTCTATTGGAGATACCCTATTAAGGTATTCCCATATCTTGTTTTCAGCATCATAAATCAAAGTAGTATTCTTAAGGTCAACACTCTCTTTGTCCTTAAAGTATTTACTCACTGAACAAATGTGCACACTTGTATACTTTGATTTTGTCACCCTACCATTTAATTTGTATGGCCACTTAACTTTGGCTAAAATTGTTGGAGATGATTCTCTATTCTTCACCACCGACAATGTATATTTTACATTTTTCCGGTAGGCTATTTCATCAATTTTCGCTTTCCAAAATTCATAAAATTCAACAAATTCCTTGTTAGCAGAAATAAATTCTTGGAATTGTTGTTCAATTAAACCTTCAAAAGAACCAAGTTCACTTTGTGTAACGCCAGTAAATCCTTTTGAATAATCAAAAGTTAGAAAGCGACCATTAGCATTTTTTACGGGTTCCATTAAGTATATGATATTATTTTGCAATGTTACAAACAATAATTATTCTATGCAAGTTTTTTTAATAAAAATATCATAATTCAAAATATAAGACACCCCTTCCTTAGCCCCCTATACCCCTAAGGGAGGGGATTCGCCGTATTTTCCCTTAGATACCCCTCCCCTCATATCACCATTTTAAGGGGATAATACCTTAAATAACTCAAAACCCATTTAAAAATTTTTAGATTTTTTTTAACAAAAAATCAACTTCTTCAGAAATCTGATATACTTATAGTAAAATAGTATTTATGGAAAAATTAGAACCAATATTAGGATTTGAATGCACAATATTTGATGATGAATTGATATCAATAGATGTTAAATGTGAATTTCCTCAGCAGAAGGTTAATTGTAAAAAACTCTATACCTCGCTTGAAAAATTAAAGATTATTGAGAGTGGAATCACATTCCCATTGCGTTTAAAGCATTGGACGATTACAATATTGCCTACCGATAAATTTACGATTATGAATTATTTTAGAATCAATGGAATTAAAAGAGTAGTGGAGGAACAAATTCAATCTTTAATAGGTCATACAACTTTCATTAAACCGGAGGTTCAATATCCTAAGAAAAAAAAATATCCAAACCTTCATATCCACTTTTATCAAATTACTGAGGATGATGGAATTGAAATTTTAGATGAAAATGAGATGACAGCTAAATGTATGATTCATTATGAGAACACCAAGCAATTTACAGCAAAAAGAATAGCTGACCTTGAACCATTTGTTAATCCTTTAGAACTACAATGTATGTCTTTTTTCCCTATGGAGTTAGTTGAGTTTGATGAAGAAAATAGAAACAAAATCAAAGATTTTTACCAACATTCAATAATGTTACGGAAAATTGAACTACCATTTTAGGTATATTAAACCCACCTTAATCCTAATTATTTGCTGGAGAAAAGGACTAGCAAAAAAACACTAAACATCAATATTAGGGGTAAAATAGGTGAAAAGAACAATCCCTAATAAACAAAACGAATTATTTATGCTATCAAAGACACAGGCTAAGATACAGTCAATCTTAAAAGAATTTGAAGAACGACGGGAAATAAAACAAAATAAGCATTGGTATGTTATTACCATAACCTATTCAACCGAAACTTTTTATAGACGACTTAATTCAGTTTCAGATTTCTACAAGCGACTCTCCAACTCAAAAGCAACACTATTAGGACATCCTTCAAATAGAGAATTTTGGAAGGAGTTAGACCCAAGTGGCTTTTATGATTTCACGCCAAATAAAGATATTGTGGTATTATCGTTTGTATTGGAGACCAAAAAGAAAATAAATGAATTTGAATTTAAGTCAAGGGTTAAAAAAATTGCTCCTTACCTTGAGATTTATATCGGAACCAAAACCCAAAAGGATTTTGAATTTGAACTGGCATTTATTAAAGAATTTTTTCTAAAATACGAGGCTAAAACTGAATTGTTTGGTGATATTAAACGGACCAATAAATATTTTGAATTGTCATAGTAATTGAAAGTATTATTTTATGGTCATAAAAAAACCACAGATTTTTGGTCTGTGGTTTTTTCAACTTAATTAAAAAATTTATTATTGTAATATGATTTTTTTAACATCAACAACAATACCTTGAGCGTTTAAAATCTGAACAAAATAAACTCCAGTTCCACCCCAAGTATTAAGAGCCATTGTGGTATTTGTTCCTGATGTTGTGATTGGAGTTGTTGCCACTTGTTGTCCAAGTGAATTAATTATTTTTATACTTCCTCCATTCAAATCGGAGATGTTATTAAAATTGATGTTGATTTGAGTGCTTGCAGGGTTGGGAGCAATTGTGATGTTGTTGGAATAAGCAATTGGATTGGTATAAGACATCTGACCTACATTTATTATCAATGTATCCGTAACGGTGATATTAGTAATACATTGATTTTGATTGTATAATTGTGTTATTTCTAGTTGAGTTAATGCTCTATTCCAAATTCCAATATCGTCTAATTCTCCTTGATAATACCTACTGCCTATCAAATGATTCATCATACCAAACATAGTATTTCCATAACCATTGATTGGGGTAGAAACTGAAAAATAATCTACCGCTGTTGAATTAGCATTTATAAGTAATCCATCCAAATACATTTTTACATACATTGAATTGGACTGAACTCCAACAGGAGCTTCCCACACACCAGCTAAACAATGCCAAGTATTGTCGTTATATGAATTATTTGAAATATATCCATTAAATACACCAGGTCCATTGATAGCTGCACTTACTTTATTCATTCCTTGATTTGGAAATTCAGGACCTGCCGACATTTGCAAGGAGAGACTGTATTGAGAATTTGGATAACCGCCTGATGCTTGAACCATTGCTTTATATTCGCCATCTAATGGTGACGTCGGGAACTTGAACCAACATAAAATAGAATAAGAGGATATGTTTTGTTGTTGAACTGGGACTTCAATAAAATCATTAACACCATCAAACTTATACGCACTATTACTATTTCCAAATCTGTCTGATGTTAAAGTAGCACCATTGACAGTTCCATTGTTCCCATTTCCACTTTGGTCTTTAGCATTTCCACAGAATGGCCAATATCCAACTAAGCCCACCGCTAAATTACCATTTAAGACACTGCAACTTGATGCTGTTTCTGAAAAAAAGCCATATTCGTTTAAATCAACATTATATCCGAATCCTCCAAATGCAGAATACACGCTGTTATTTACAACAAAACCTGCCAAATAGTTTCTGTTTCCTCCAATATAATCTGTCAATCTAGTCCAAGAGTTGCTTAAAGGATTGTATTCCCAAAATTCGTTTGTGTTTATATTTCCATTTTTCTCTCCACCTAAAACATATCCTTTACCATTATATGAAAATCCAAAGGAAGCATACCTCCCAACTGATGGCATAGATGTTTTTTGAGTCCAAGTATCTGTGGTAGAATCATATTCCCATAAATCATTTAAATAAGGATTACCAAATGAATTGACACCCGTTCCAATATATCCTTTGCCGTTTATTTCAAATCCAATTCCAGTAAATCTTGTTGCGCCAGGGAAATTATTTTTTAACCCCCAAACATTATTAGTAATATCATAGTAATAAACTAAATTATTCTGACTTAGAAAATATACTTTGTCATTGATAAGAAAATAACTTACTGACCAAGTGTCAATATTTAATAGATTACAAATTGAAATAAGATTCCAATTATTTGTTGATGGATTATAAGTGTAGAGTTTAAAGTTTCTTGAATTAGTTGTAGTGTCCCAACCAAGACCATAATATCCAATATTATTATAACTAAAACTAATTCCTTTGTTAATTGGATTACCCGGATAATTTGCTTTTTGATTCCAAGAGGAAGTCTCTGTATTAAATTCCCAAGTTTCAGATAAAACTCCATTTGCAGATTCTCCGCCTATAAAATATCCTTTTGAACCAATAGAAAAAGAGGAAGCCGCACCCCTTCCGATATTATTTGGAATATTAGGCTTTTGCATCCAAGATTGAGCAAAAATCATTTGGGCTGTCATAATTAGCCCTAAACTTAAAATAAGTAATTTTTTATTTATCATTTTTATTATATTAGCGCTACTATGTCTCACTCGTAACTATGAATATAATAAACTAGCGTGAGACAAGTTGCTATCAAATGCTCTTGGAGGTGGTCGAATACCTACGAAACAATGTAATAGAACCGCTCACGCTATATGGTGAGCGAGTGACTTATACATTCCCGTTTCGTAATGAAATTTCGACCTTTCAAGAGCGGAAAATATAGCAAACGCTAATTTTAATTACCGATAAA
>Ga0114971_10001422_pt1 | contig 16268 bp, 17 predicted proteins | sample M_140625_MF_Meta_FD_87320 | JGI IMG/M metagenome (GOLD analysis project Ga0114971, IMG submission 87320) | Freshwater microbial communities from Lake Montjoie, Canada to study carbon cycling - M_140625_MF_MetaG | ecosystem: Environmental > Aquatic > Freshwater > Lake | place: Lake Montjoie...
GCGCGCAGCGGTGCCTCGGGCAAGGCCCAGAGTTCTTTTCCGGCCCGGCAGGCGGTGAGCATCTGTCCGTTGTAGGCCAGATCGGCCCGCAGATGATCCGGCGATTGCAGGGCAAGCCGCAGGCGCATGCCCTCGGCGGCGGCGAGTTTTCCCGAGGCGCTTTCCACCACGCACTCCGCGACGAAGGCGCGGGGCTGTTCCTCCGTCCCGCCGAAAACCGCGGAGGCGAAAGGGGCCAGGGCTTGGGCGAAGGTGTCGTAGACGGATTCGCCAGCGCCCCGGGCCGTGGCAGCTGTGACGAAAACTAAGGCCGCGATCTTGCACGCGACGCGCCATGTCCTAATATAGTAAAGCAAGCCTATGGCATATTTCTTCCTGCCCCAATTTATCGCGGGGGACGCGCTGCTCTTTGCTTTCCAAGAATCCACCGTGGCCGGGCATGCCGTGGTGCTGGTGTTGTTTCTCGCCTCGATTTTCAGTTGGTCGGTCATCATCACGAAGTTCCGCATGATCCGCTTCGCCCGCAAGCAAACCCAGCGTTTTTTCGCGGTTTTTCGCAAGGACCGCCAGCCTCTGAGGCTCTACGAGAGCGGCCTTGGCTTCGACGGCGCCCCCGCCTACGCCGTCTACCATGCGGGGTGTCAGGAACTCGCCCTGCAGATGCTGGGCTCCTTTGAGGTGGACGAGACATTCGCGGCGCGGGTGGAGGTGGCGGATAAAATCACTCCCGCGCAAATGCGTGCGGTCAGCGTGGCGATGGAGCGCGCGGTCGGCGAGGCGGGACTGCGCATGGAATCACAAATGATCATTCTGGCCACCGCGGTGAGCGGTTCCCCGTTTCTCGGGTTGCTCGGCACGGTTTGGGGTGTGATGGATGCCTTTGCCGGCATCGCGGTCGCGGGTACGCCGAACCTGGCAGCCATGGCCCCCGGCGTGGCGGGTGCGCTCGTCACCACCGTCATCGGTCTGCTCGTCGCCATCCCCGCAATGTTCGGCTACAATTTTCTCATCACCAGCCTGCGTTCGCTCATCGTGCAGACCGACAACTTCGCCGCCGAGCTGTCCTCCGAGTTCGAACACCGGTTCGTCGATTACGACCGCCGCGGTTGACCTGCCATGCGCCGCTACTCCGACAAGCAGCCGCTCTCGACGCTTTCCGAGATCAATGTCACGCCGCTGCTCGATCTCGCTTTTGTCCTGCTCATCATTTTCATGATCACCACGCCTTTGCTGGAGAACAGCATGGATCTGGTCGTCCCATCGAGCGCTGTGGCGAACCACGCAGTCGACACGTCGAAGGTGCAGACCGTCTCGATCGACAAGAACGAGGTGCTGAAGCTCAACATGAAGGCGATTTCCGCGGGGGAGTTGGAGCAGCGGCTTGGCGCCATGCGCCGCAACGATCCGCAGGTCGCCGTGGTGGTGCGTCCGCACAAGGATCTTGCCGTCCAAAAATTCATCTCGGTGATGGACGTGATACAGAAGGCCGGTGTGACCAAGGTCGGGGTGATGACTCGGCCCGAGGAAAACTGATCGCATGCGCGCCCCGCGTTTCCGGCGAACTGTGGTCGCCGTGGCTTTGCTGCATGTCGTCGTTGTCGGCGCGCTGGTGTGGTGGAACACAAGGCCGGTGCGCATCCAGCAGGGGCAAATCACCTGGCTGGAAGCGGGGATTTTCGCCGCGCCAGCCCGGGAAGAGGATCGCTCGGACGAACAAGAGCCTGAGCCCACGCCGGATCCCGCGGACACGCCGGAGCCCGAGAGCACGCCCGAGCTGAGTGGTGCTGCCGACGCGCAGAGTGAGATCGCTTTGCCCAGCCCCAAGCCCAGCGCGACGCCAGCCCCCAAGCCCAGCCCCAAGCCCTCGCCTTCGCCGACGCCCAAGTCCACGCCGAAGTCCACACCGAAGCCCACGCCTAAGCCGTCGCCCAAGCCCAGCCCCAAGGCTTCACCGAAAGCATCGCCCAAGCCGAGTCCCAAGGCCTCGCCCAAGGCTAGCCCGAAGGCCTCGCCGAAATCCTCCTCCGCTGCGGATGCGGAGAAGAAAGTCGAAACGGCGAAAGACACCGCGGGAGAATCCACCATACTCAAGGCCACGGCGGCAGCTTCGGCTTCCGGCGCAGGCACCGGCGCCTCGGGCTCCGGAAGCAGCACGGGCGGTGGCGGGGGTGACAGCCAGTTCGGAGTTTATCACGAACACATCCACGACCGCTTCTTCAGCATGTGGGACCAACCGACGAGCATCGCCAAAACAGCCAACTTCGTCACCGGCCTGCGGATCCGCATCACCTCGGACGGCACTATCACCAGCGCCAAGGTCGTGCATTCGTCCGGCAATGTGGTCATGGACGAAAGCGTGCAGGCGGCCGCCCAGCGAGTGCTCAAGGTCAACCCCCCGCCCTCCGCCCTCCTCTCCGGGGGTGCCTACGAGGTAACGATCAACTTCGAACTCGAATAAACGCCGGAGAGCCATGCTGGCTGGGCGCGACGGACAATGGCGTAATGCCGCCGCCTGAATGTCCTGCCTTCACCAGCAATTCTCGCAAGGAGTTGCTCGCCTGCTGACTCTGGAGCAGGCAATCTTTGTTTCGGAATGGCACAGAAAACTTGGCACAAGATCAAAGACTATACCGACCTTAAGTTCGAGAAGACGGATGACGGGGTGGCCAAGATCACGATCAATCGTCCCGAGGTGCGCAATGCCTTCCGCCCGCAGACGGTGGAGGAGATGAAGGATGCTTTCGATCACTGCCGCGAGGACGCTTCGATCGGCGTGGTTGTTTTGACGGGCGAGGGGGAGAAGGCATTCTGCTCCGGTGGTGACCAGAAGGTGCGCGGGAGCGGTGGTTATATCGGCGAGGACGGCGTGCCGCGCCTCAACATCCTCGATGTGCAGAAGCAAATCCGCAGCCTGCCCAAGCCGGTCATCGCCATGGTGGCGGGCTACGCCATCGGGGGCGGCCATGTTTTGCATGTGGTCTGCGATCTGACCATCGCGGCGGACAACGCGCGGTTCGGCCAGACCGGTCCGCGCGTCGGGTCGTTCGACGGCGGCCTGGGTGCGAGCTACCTCGCGCGGGTCGTCGGGCAAAAGCGCGCGCGGGAAATTTGGTTTCTTTGCCGCCAATATGATGCAGCGCAGGCCTACGAGATGGGATTGGTCAACAAGGTTGTCCCGCTCGCGCAACTCGAGGAGGAGACGCTGCAATGGTGCCGCGAAATTCTCGAGCTTTCGCCCATCGCACTGCGGTGTCTCAAGGCGGCGCTCAACGCCGATTGCGATGGGCAGATGGGTCTGCTCGATCTGGCCGGCAATGCCACGCTCCTCTACTACCTCAGCGAGGAAGCCAAGGAGGGCAGACAGGCCTTTGTTGAGAAGCGCAAGCCGGACTTCTCCAAGTTTCCCCGACTCCCCTGAGTTGCCGGGAGGACGACCGGTCTCCAAGGGGCGATTGGGATTCGCCATGGAGGGGTTGCTGCGCTAGCATTTCAGCTTCATGTCCAGCAGCACCGGCCAACTTTTCCGGATCGCCACCTGGGGGGAATCCCACGGTGGTGGTGTCGGCGTCGTAATTGACGGCTGCTTGCCGCAGTTGGATTTGTCCGCGGACGACATCCAGCACGAACTCAATCGGCGCCGCCCGGGCCAGAGCGATATCGTCACGCCCCGCAAGGAGGCAGACCGCTGCGAAATTTTGTCCGGTGTTTTCCAAGGAAAAACCCTCGGCACGCCCATCGCCATTCTGGTTCGCAACGAGGACGCGCGGCCCGAGGCTTACAAGGAAATGGAGGACGCGTTCCGTCCCTCGCATGCTGATTTCACTTATGAGGCCAAATACGGCATCCGCAACTGGCAGGGCGGGGGGCGATCTTCGGCCCGGGAGACGATCGGCCGCGTGGCGGCCGGCGTGGTGGCTCGCAAGATTCTCGATGCGCTCTATCCGGGGATCGAAGTGCTGGCTTGGGTCAGCCGCGTGCACCAGATCGAATCGCAGGTGGATGCGTCGGCCGTCACCACCGCCGCCATCGAGGCCAATGCCGTCCGCTGTCCCGATCCAGAGGCCGCCGAGCGCATGATTACCCGCATCAAAGACGCCCGATCCAACGGCGATTCCGTCGGAGGCCTGGTGGAGTGCGTGGTGCGCTGCTGCCCAGCCGGTTTGGGCGAACCGGTCTTCGACAAACTCGAGGCCGACCTGGCCAAGGCCATGCTCAGCCTGCCCGCGACGAAAGGGTTCGAGATCGGTTCAGGCTTCGAGGGAACAAAGCTCACCGGACAGGAGCACAATGACGCTTTCGAGATGCGCGAAGGGCGCACGCGCACCAAGACGAATCGCTCCGGTGGCGTGCAAGGCGGCATCACCAATGGTGAGGACATTGTTTTCCGCGTCGCTTTCAAGCCGACGGCGACGATCGCCAAAAGCCAGCAGACGGTCACCGCGGCGGGTGAGAACACCGAATTGGCCGCGCGCGGACGCCATGATCCGTGCGTCGTCCCGCGCGCTGTGCCGATCGTCGAAGCGATGGTCTGGCTCGTTCTATGCGACCATGCTCTCCGCCAAAGGGCGCAGTCTGCTCCCCGATGAGCTTCCTCTACCTCGCAGCCGGACTTTATCTGGTTTTTGAAATGTGGCGCGGGTGGCGTCGCGGAGTGGTTCGTCACGGGGTCAGCATTTTTGCCCTTCTCGCCTCGGGCGGTGTCGGGTGGTTTTTCGCTTGGATGACCGGTCCGATCTCCGACCGCATCATTCCACTTCCGCCACCGGGGGGGCGCGCGATCTTCGGTCTGGCGGCTGCGCTGGCTTTTTATGCGGCGGCCGTCATCCTCTCGTCCCTCCTTTTCAAAAAAACATCCCAGCAAAACTCGGGCTTGGTGCGGATTGTTTATGGGTTGGGAGGCGCGTTCTTCGGGCTCATTTTCGGTCTGCTCATCCTCTGGGGCGGCGTGACGATTTTTCGCACCCTCGGCGCGGTGGCCGAGGGGCGCCAAGCGTTGGCCTCTGACTTCGGTGGCACGGCGCTCGCCCCCCTCGATCCCGGCTTGGCCGACGTCAAGGGCACGCTTGAGCAGGGCGTGGCCGGGCGACTGATCGAGCAAGTGGACATCCTTCCGACGAGCTTTTACGGCGTCCTGACCAAGCTGGTGCGTGTCTCCGGCTCGCCCGGCGCGGCGGCGCGACTCTTTGCTTACCCGGGTTTGCAGCAGCTGCTCACGCAGCCCAAGCTGGCGGCGCTTTTTTCCGATCCGGAGATTTCTTCCGTGGCTGCACAAGGCAATTACATGGCGTTGATCGGCAACGCAAAGCTCGTCCAACTGGCGAGCGATCCGGAGGTCCAAAATTCATTTGCGGCCTTCGATTGGCAAAAAGCGCTCGACTACGCGCTGCAAGAAACGCCACCTTCGCCCGCTTCCACGCCATGACTCAGGAATATATCGCCACCATCGGCCTCGAGGTCCACGTGCAGCTGAAGACACGCAGCAAGATGTTCTGCGCCTGCCCGGTTGAATACGGCGCGCCGCCGAACACCCACACCTGCCCGGTCTGCCTTGGATTGCCGGGAGCCCTGCCCGTCATGAACGAGGAGGCCCTCAAGCTCACCATTCTCAGCGGGCTCATGCTCGGCTGTAACATTGCGGGCGTCTGCAAGTTCGACCGCAAGAGCTACTACTACCCGGACATGCCGAAAAACTACCAGATCTCGCAGTACGACATGCCGCTCTGCCTCGGCGGGGGCGTGCCGCTGCATGATCTGGCCTATCCGAAGGACGCGCAGAAAACTATCACGACAAAAGACAAGGTCGTGCGCCTCACGCGCATCCACCTTGAAGAGGACGTGGCCAAGAGCTTCCATCTCGAGAGCACTTCGGGCATCGACTTCAATCGGGCTGGGACGCCGCTGATGGAAATCGTGTCCGAGGCGGACATCGCCGGACCCGAAGAGGCCTTCGCCTATCTCGCCTCCCTCAAGCAGCATCTCATCTACGCTGATGTCAGCGATGCCGACATGGAGAAAGGGCAGATGCGCTGCGATGTGAACGTCTCCGTGCGCCCGGTCGGCACGGAAAAATTTGGCACCAAGATTGAGCTGAAAAATCTCAACACCATCAGCGGCGTGCGCCGCGCGCTGGCCTACGAGATGGAGCGCCAGATCGGGATCGTGCGTGGCGGAGGATCCCTGCAGCAGGAGACGCGGCGCTGGGACGACGATCTCGGCGAGACGCAGCTTATGCGCGTCAAGGAATCCGCGCACGATTACCGCTATTTTCCGGATCCCGACCTCATGCCGGTGAAGACGGAGCAACTTCTCGCGGCAGCCAGGGAGCTCCTGCCCGAGACGCCGGCGCAGAAGCGGGCGCGCTACGAAAAAGATTTCGGCGTGAGCGAATACGATGCGGCCGTGCTGGCCGACAACCCCGAGTTGGGCGGCTACTTCGAGCGGGCTGCGGCCGGCTCCCCGCGGGGAAAGCAGATCGCCAACTGGATCCTCAACGACCTGCAAAGTGCGTTGTCGGCAACGGAAAAAACCATCGCCGATTGCCCTGTCCAGCCGTCCCAACTCGACGCCCTCGTCGCGCTGGTGTCCGGAGGCCAGATCAACGGCAAGCAGGCCAAGGAAGTCTTTGCCGACATGTTCGGGAGCGGGCGCGATCCCTCGGCCATCGTGGAGGAGAAGGGCCTCAAGCAGGAAAGCGATGCCGGGGCAATCGGCGCCCTTTGCGACGAAGTCATCGGCGCCAATCCCCAGTCGGTTGCCGACTACAAAGCCGGCAAGGGAGCAGCCCTCAACTTCCTCAAGGGCCAAGTGATGAAACTCTCCAAGGGCAAGGCCAACCCATCGATGGTCGGAGATCTTCTCGCGCAGAAGCTTGGTTGAGCTATGAAGAAGTACACCCTCGCTCTCGTCCTAGGTTTTGCCTTGGCCGGCAGATGCGTCGCTGCCCCGTTGAAAATCGGCGCGGTCTATGCGAGTTCCGGTTTCCTCAAGGTGCTCAGCGATTCCTCCTGGCGCGGCACGCAGGCGGCGGCGGCATTGGCCAAGCGCAGCGGGCAGGATGTCGAGGTCATTTATCTCCCATTCGACAGCACGCCAGCTATGGCGGCTCAGGTTGTGCGCGAGGCCTTGGTAAATCATCCCGACATCGCGGCGTTTGTCGGCATCGTGGATACCGATCCCGCCCTTGCCGCCGGCCGTGTGGCAACGGATGCCGGCAAGGTTTTCGTCACCTCGGGCGCAACATCGCCCCTGCTGCCGCGGCAGTTGGGTCCGCGCTTTTTTCTGGCCTGCTTCGGCGACAATGTCCAAGCAGCAGCCGCCGCCGAGTGGTTACGCGGCGAAAAAAAAGCTGCGCGTGTTGCGGTGATCTACAACCGGTCGAAATCCTACACCCGCCTCCTGCAACGTTATTTCGCCGATGCCTTCCGCCATGCGGGAGGGGAAGTCAACGAGACGATCTCCTACGGCAACGGCGAACCTGCTGGCCTGCCGCGCGAACTGCGGGCATGCGATGCGGTGTTTGTTGCGGCGGAGTCGGCCGTCGGGGCCGGCAAGGTGATCTCCAAGCTGCGTGCGGCCGGTTTCAAAGGACCGATCGTCGGCGGCGATAGTTATGATGACCCGGATTTCTGGTCCGGCGAGACTTTGGCCGAGAATGTTTATTTCACCACCCACGTTTACCCTGCCAAGAGCCCCGGCGCCGCCAGTGCCGCTGTGCTGTCCGCGTTTCGTGCCGCCTACCGCGGCACTCCGGATGCCTTTGGAGGTTTGGGTTTTGATGCCCTGCGTTTGGTTCTGGCTGCCGAACCCGGGAAGGGTGGCGATTTGGCCAAGCGCTTGCAGAACGGTGCGCCGCTGTCCGGAGTGACAGGATCCATCGCCTACCAGGGCGGAAGCCGCATTCCCTCCAAGCCCGTGGCCTTGGTTGCCGCGGAGCATCCCCGCCAGATGATGATGCAACTCACGCCCGCCTACGTGCCGGCACCCTAGGCGTGAGCGGGACGCTGCGGAGAATCGTTCGTCTCTGCGCCTTCTGCCTTTTTCTGCCCGCCGCGCTGCCGGTCTATCCTTTCTTCCGTCTGCGCGGACCGGTCCACGGGGTGCCGCCGAATGTTCTTTGGCTGCAGTGGATGCTTCGCTGCGGGATGCGTATTGTGGGAGGCCACCTGCGCGTGCACGGTACAGCTCCGCGCAGCGGCTTGCTCGTCAGCAATCATCTTTCCTATCTCGACATCGCTGTCATCGGCTCGGCCTGTCCGTGCGTCTTTGTCTCCAAGGCCGAGGTGCGCGCCTGGCCATTCATCGGATGGGCAGCGGAGTTGGCCGGGACCGTCTTCGTGCGGCGCACCCGACGAACGGAGGTGACGGAGCAACTCTCCGAGATTGAGACGGCGCTGGCCCGGGGCGTGCCGGTTGTGCTTTTTCCGGAGGGCACCAGCTCCAACGGCGAAGGGGTGCTGCCCTTTCGCAGTGCGTTACTGCAGGCCGCCGTAGCGACAGGGCACGAGGTGACGCCGGTCGCGCTTTTTTACCAAGCCGATCCTCCGGCCGACGCCGTGACCTATGTGTGCTGGTGGGGCGGGGTGGGTTTCCTTCCCCACCTATGGAGATTTCTCTCGCTGCATTCATTCGCGGCTGGCGTCGCCTTCGGAACGTCGCGATTTCTGTCCGACGATCGGAAAAGCGAAGCCGTTCTTTTGCGGAACGATGTCGCCCGGCTCCGCGAGAGCGCAACGAGGGCCGCGGTGGAGATTTCAGCGCGCACAAACTTTGCAGCATAAAAAAACCCGGCGACGCCGCAAGGCACCGCCGGGTTATTAGGGTTGAGTGTTGTTATTTGACGTGCTTCGAAACGAGCTTGGTCATCTCGAACATGCTGACCACTTTCTTGCCGCCGAAGATCGGCTTCAGATTGTCGTCAGCGTGGATCATGGTCCTTTTGACCTTGTCCTGCAGTCCGTTCTTCTTGATGTAATCCCAGAGCTTTTTCGTCAGTTGGCCGCGCGACAGGGGCTTGGAGCCCACGACGGCGGAGAGGGCGGCGGAGGGCTGCACCGGCTTCATCAAAGCTGGATTCGCTTTACGCTTTTTCTTCACCACTTTTTTGGCGGCTTTCTTGACGGCTTTCTTGACGGGTTTATTGGCTGTTTTGCTTTTTGATTTCTTTTTGGTGGGCATATCAACCCGTTGGTTTGTCAGATTTGCGAAGGTAGCGCAACCTGAATTGTGCGGTTTTTTTGGGTGCGGACCTTGGTGCCTTTGATGCTTGGCCGATGCTCTCGGGGAACATTGGGACCACCCGCGCGTTGCGACAGAGGTTTGGTGTCGGCGGCGGGCAGATTGGGTGCGCGCGCTTTTCGGCGGGAGCTTGCGGTGACTTCATTTGTCGCGAAGATCGTGCCAACCCAAGAACGCATCGGCGCGCTGCTTTGCGTCGGACTGGTCAGCCTCTCGGTTGTCGTCCGACCGCTTTATCCAGCGGGCCACCAAGCACCGCGGGGGAGTTCAGTCGCTGGGTAGAACACGTTGCCAAGGGGTTGAGCGCGGCCGGGTATCTAGGAACGCGCAATTGTACAAACATCAGAAAAAAAAGGACTTACAATGCCATGTATTTTCGCAATCAGCATGACCGCGGCGGCTTATTCGGGCCGGATCCCAGCAGGTGCCTGGACTAACGCTTCGCCTTGTTCCAGACCATGCGTATGCCGGTGAAGCAGAGGCAGAGCAGACCAGAACCCAAAGCCAGCACGTAATAAGGCTTGGCCGTCTTGCCCAGCCAAGCACCCTCGTGGATAATCATAAGCGCATCGAGCAGATCATCGGGCCAGCCTGCGGCCTCACCCGTGCGGTAGGCGATGCCGGTGATGGCCGTGGCGGCGAGGGGAAGCAGCAGAACGGCTCCGACCAAACGGTGGATGAGGCGCCGATTTTGCGGCGCCTTCAGCAGGCGCCCCCGGCTTTGCCAGACAAGCTTCATGCCCGTCCAGCAAAGTGCCAGCAAACCCAATCCGGTGAACCAAATGACAGCCATCGATCCCGTGGGCCCCAGCCATTCCCAGGTGTGCGCCCCGAGGATTTCTTCGCCCGCTGACCCGGACAGCCCGAACCACGAGTGTCCAAGTCGGTAGGCCATTCCGCTGGCTGCCATCGCGGCCAGCGGCAGCAGGAGCCACGGCGAAATACGTCGATGCAGGGAGCGAGGGTTCATCACTTTTATTTAAGATTGCCGTGCATCGGGGCTCAATGCCGGAGATTTTGCGGCACGGCGATTGACTGGCGTGTCCGCACCTTGTTCACTTCTCAAGCTTATGAAGCTTCCCCGCTTAGTCTTGCTCGCGCTCTTTACCTCATGCCTGCTTGGTAGCCGTGTCCTGGCCGAAGAGGAGGAGTCTGCGGTGGATCAGCAGATGAAAGTCATGGGTCGCGGCATGAAAAAACTTTCTGTGCAGTTGGCAGATTCCGCGGAGAAGGACGCGTCGCTCGAAGTGATCGCGCGGATTAGGAAGGCGGTGGCCGAGGCGCGCAACCTCCAGCCGTCCGGCGCGGAAGAGCGGCAAGGCGAAGAGCGTGAAGCCTACATGAAGACCTACCTCCAAGGGCTCGAGGAGCTGGACGAGAAATTCGCCACGATGGAGAAGGCTGTCGCCGATGGGGATGCCGCCGCGGCACAAAAAGCCTTCGACGATGCGAATGCGCTCAAAAAGAAATACCACTCAGAGCTGCGCTGAAACATCGGCTTCCCTTCTTTTGCTGGGAAAAGTTTCTAAGGTTTCGCGGCAGCGGGTGTGGTCGCTGCATCGATAAAGACGTCCATCTGCTGTCCGACATAAACCGGGGTTTTTGGCATCTGGAAAGTGTAGATGATCTGCAACACTCGCGTGTCGACGCGTTCAGTGCTTTCGCCGGTCAGGGATTTTTTGGGCAGGATGTAGGGCTCCACGCGCACGAAGGTGAGGGGGATCGGCAGATCGCGCGTCCCTTTGATATAGGCGACCGCCGGAGCTCCGGGCCGCACGCGCCACGCGCTGTCCTCGTCCACGTCGGCTCGCAGTTGCAAGCTGCTTGTGTCACCGAGCAGGATGGCTTCGGTGCTGGCTGTGGCGGAGGCATATTCTCCCGCGCGGATGTTCACTTGCAGGATTTCACCATCGCGTGGCGCGATGACCAGCGTCCGTTCCAGTTCGGTTTGCGCCTCGGCCAGCAGCGCCTTGCCTTGCAGCAACTCCGCTTGGGCCCGTGACAGCAGGGCCTCCATCGCGCGGTGTTGGAAGGTGGCGCGTCGCACTTCCTCTTCGCTGGCCACATTTTTTGACCCTAGCTTGTTGACGCGGTCGAGGAGGTCTCTTTTTTCAGCCAGATTGGCTTCCGCCTCCTCGACCCGGGCGGTCAGAACGGGGATCTCGGCTTCGCGGGAGGCGACCGCCGCGCGCGCGGCGCGCGCATCGACGCGGAAGAGAGGGGCTCCCTTTTTGAATTGATCCCCCACCTTGACCCAGACCTCCTCGACCACGCCGTTGACGAGCGTGGAGATGTGCACGTTTTCACCCAAGGCCTCGACAATGCCACGCGCGCCGATCGCCGATTCGTAGGGTGCGGCCGCCGGCACGACGAGCGGGGAGCCGACCGGATCCGGTTTTTTCAGGCGGACGATGAGAAAAAACATGGCCGCGATGCCGATAATCGCTCCGGCGATGGTGAGGTTTTTAAACATGGGATTTTGGGTGCGGATGGTCGCGGATGTAATCCGAAGCGTTTTGGGTCTTGGTGACAAGCCCGTCATCCATTTCGATGATGCGGTCCGCGTAATGAAAAATGCGAGAGTCGTGGGTCACGACGATGACGCAGCGGTCGGCATGGCGGGCGGACTCACGCAAGAGTTCCATGGCGCGCTGGCCGGTGACGGAGTCGAGCGAGGCGGTGGGCTCATCGCAGATGATCAGGCGCGGCTGGTGGACCAGCGCGCGCGAGATGGCCACCCGCTGCTGCTGTCCGCCCGACAGCTGTGAGGGGAAACTTTCCTCGCGGCCAGCCAGGCCGACCTGGCCGAGAATCTCCGCGGCGTCCTGCTGGGCGCGCGCGTAGGGCGTGCCGGTGAGAAGGCGCGGAATGGAAACATTTTCGCGGGCCGTGAGGGTCGGCACGAGGTTGAACTGCTGGAAGATGAAGCCGACGTTGCGGGCTCGGAAAGCGGTCAGATCGCGGTCAGGCATCGACGAGATGGTCTTGCCGAAAAGGCTGATCGTCCCGCCATCGGACCGTAGCGTCCCGCATATCACGCTGAGCAGGGTGGTTTTGCCGCAACCCGAAGGACCGACGATCATGAGAAGCTCGCCGAAGTTCGCCTCGAGGCTCACGCCCTTCAGCGCACGTACGGCCAGTTCGCCCGTACCGTAGGTTTTCACCACATCGAGGCAGACCATAGCATGCACTTCTTCGCTCATTTGAAAACCATCGCGGCCTCAAGTCGTGACACCTTGGCCACGCCGATTGCGGCGGAGAAGCAGCAGATCAGCGCGATGACCGCGCCGACAAAAACGGGCACCTGCCAAGGCATGTAGAAGGGCGGGGTTCCGTTGCGCAGGACAGCATTGCCGAAAATGGCTGCAAGTCCGAGCCCGAGTCCGTAGCCGATGAATCCGGTGGAAAATGCCTGCAGCAGCACCATGCCGACGAGCTTGGCTGTTCCTGCGCCCATCGCCTTCAGTGCGGCGAGATAGCGCAGGTTGTCGTGCACGAAGAGATAGAAGGTCTGTCCGGCGATGGCGATACCGACGACGATACCCATCAGAACGACCGTCCCGAACGAGATCGGGATTCCCGTGTTCTTGATATACCAGATCATGGTTTCGCGGAAAAATGTCGGATGGTCGAAGGCGCGCAGTCCCGGGAGCGCGTTGGCCTGCCGCACGACTTCCTGCGGCGACACGCCGGGCTTCGGTTCGGCCAAGACGTAAGCCAGCATCTTCCGTTGCGACGGCATGTATTGCAGCGCGCGCTCGTAGGTTGTGTAGACATACGGTTGGCCTAGGAAGCTTCGTTCGGTGTGGCAGATCCCGACGATGCGGGCCTCTTGGTCGTTGATCTCGAAGGTCGTGCCAATGTGGGCTGCGATGCCCTTTTGCTGCAACTTTTCCACCGCCACCTGGTCGACGATGACCGAGTTCGGCAGGCGCAGGTCTTCGACCTGCCCTTCCAGCATCGTCGCGGGGCGTCCGGTGAAGGACGCCGAGTCGAGACCGGTCAGCTGCACCGATTGGAAGGAGCCGTCCGGCAAACGCGCCTGCACGAGCCCCCAGAAAAGCGGCACCGCCCACGCCACCCCGGGCAGGCTGCGCACCCGCTGGACGTCGATCTCGCGCAGGGCGATGATCTCGTTGACCTGCTGCACCTTCGCGTCGACCACCCAGACTGGGGAGCTGATGTTGCGAAGAGTTGCCGTGGTCCACATCATGATCCCGCAAAAGACGCCGGCTTGCTGGCTCATGAGAAGCGAGCAGAAGGTGAGGCCGCTGACCAGCATCGCATACTTCGCGCGGTCGCGAAACAGCATGAGCAGGGCGATGCGGAGCATGGTCTCGTCAATAAGAGCCGGCCTCGGCTACAGCTCCTCTTCCTCCTCGTTTGCGCCCTTTTTGTAGGTCAGGCCGCGGAGTTTGCCGTGGATGAAGTCGTCGAGGTCGCCGTCCATCACACCCTGCACATCGCTGGTCTGCACGCCGGTGCGGAGGTCCTTGACCATCTGGTAAGGCTGGAAGACATAGGAGCGGATCTGGTTGCCCCAGGCGATGTCGCCCTTCTCGCCGTATTGGCGTTCGACCTCAGCGCGTTTTTTATCCTGCTCCAACTGATACAGCTTCGCTTTGAGCAGCTTCATGGCGAGGTTGCGGTTTTTCAGCTGGCTGCGCTCCGCCTGGCAGGCCACGACGATGCCCGATGGCATGTGCGTGATGCGCACGGCGGTCTCGACTTTGTTCACGTTCTGCCCGCCCTTGCCGCCGCTGCGGTAGGTGTCTATGCGGAGGTCCTTCTCCTCCACCTCGATGGGCGCATCCTCGGGGATTTCCGGGGTCACATCCACGCTGGCGAAGGAGGTGTGGCGGCGCTTGTTGCTGTCGAAGGGGGAAATGCGGACGAGCCGGTGCACGCCGCGTTCGGTCTGCAGGTAGCCGTAGGAGTAGTCGCCGCTCACCCTCAGCGTGGCCCATTTGATCCCGGTTTCCTCCCCGGGCTGGATGTCGAAAATCTCCGACTTCAATCCGTGGCGCTCGATCCAGCGTTGATACATGCGCATGAGCATGTCCGCCCAATCGCAGGCCTCGGTGCCGCCCGCGCCGGAGTGGATGGTCATGTAGGCATCTTTGCGGTCGAACTCCCCGCCGAGCAGACAGCGGATCTCGAATTCGTCGAGCGCTCTCTCCAGATCGTAACATTCCTTGACTACCTCGTCCTCGGCCTGCGAGCGCGCGTCGCCGGACGGCTCCGCCTCTGCCAATTCCCGGAGGACGCCCAAGTCCTCGATGCGCGTGTGGAGGCCGCGGAACGGCTCAAGCACGCCGCGCAGGCGGGAGACACGCTCCACATCGGCCTGGGCTTTTTCCTTGTTGTCCCAGAAACCCGGCTCGGCCATCCGCCCCTCGACCGCCGTCAGCTCTCCGGCAAGCTTGTCGTAGTCAAAGAAACCTCCGCAACTGCGTCAGGCGCGACGCGAGTCCGGAGGTGTCGAGAGTCTCGAAATCAGGGTTGGACACTGGTGCCGAGGGTCCGGGGAATCTCCACGCGGAAAATGGTCTCGCCCGGTTTCATGACGTTGATGCGGTCGCGGGCGATGGTTTCCACGTATTCCGGATCATGGCGCAGAAGCTCGATCTGGCGGCTGCTGGCCTTCAGCTGCGCGGTTTTTTCCACCTGCTCGCCCCGCAGGGCGATGACCCGGGCCCGCATCTCCTCGCGTTTGAGCCAAGCCGGATAAAACACAATGGCGATGCAGGTGAGGAAGCCGAGGACAACGAGGGTCGTGATCACCTTGTTCAGGCGGTGCCAGAAGTCCGGCTCGTTGCGCCGCCGACGGCGCACGGTGTATTCCTCCTCGTCGTGGAAATTCATGCGTGCATTTTGCCACCGTAGACGGCGTCCTTGCCCAGCATCTCTTCGATCCGGAGGAGCTGGTTGTACTTGGCGATGCGGTCGGTGCGGGAAAGCGAGCCGGTCTTGATCTGCCCGGCGTTGGTCGCCACGGCGATGTCGGCGATGGTGACATCCTCGGTTTCGCCCGAGCGGTGGCTGATGACCGCAGTGTAGCGGTTCTCGCGGGCCAGTTCGATGGCGTCGAGCGTCTCGGTGAGCGAGCCGATCTGGTTGACCTTGACGAGGATCGAGTTGCCCACGCCCTGCTTGATGCCTTTGCGGAGAAAGTCGACATTGGTAACGAAAAGATCATCGCCGACCAGTTGGATCTTGTCGCCCAGTGCGTCGGTAAGTTTTTTCCAACCGACCCAATCGTTCTCAGCGAAACCATCCTCGATCGAGATGATCGGATATTTCGCGCAGAGCTTCTTGTAGTAGGCGACCATCTCGTCGTCCGAGCGGACCTTGCCGTCAGATTTCTTGAAAACATAGGCCTTCTTCGTTTTGTCGTAAAACTCGCTCGCGGCGCAGTCGAGGGCGATGAAGACATCCTTGCCGAACTTGTATCCCGCTTTCTTCACCGCGAGGGCGATGGTATCGAGCGCGTCCTCGGCCGAGGCGAAATTCGGGGCGAAGCCGCCCTCGTCGCCAACGCTGGTGGAAAGCCCGCGGCCCTTGAGGACAGACTTGAGCGCGTGGAAGATTTCCGCGCCGCAGCGCAGCGCCTCACGGAAGGTGGGCAGTCCGCGCGGCATGACCATGAACTCTTGGAAATCGATCGGGGCGTCCGAGTGAGCGCCGCCGTTGACGATGTTCATCATGGGGACGGGCAGAACCTTTGCATTCGGTCCGCCAAGGTATTTGAAGAGCGGCAGCCCGAGCTGCGCGGCAGCCGCGTGCGCGGTGGCCATCGAGGCGCCGAGGATGGCATTGGCGCCGAGTTTCTTCTTGTTGCTGGTGCCATCAAGCTTGCGCATGGTGCGGTCCACGCCGACCTGATCCAAGGCGTCGAGTCCGGTGATGGCCTCGGCGATGGCTTTGTTCACACCAGCCACGGCTTTGGTCACGCCTTTACCGAGGTAGCGGCCGGCATCGCCGTCTCGCAGTTCCCAAGCCTCGTGTTCGCCGGTGCTGGCACCGCTGGGCAC
>Ga0114971_10001423_pt1 | contig 16268 bp, 18 predicted proteins | sample M_140625_MF_Meta_FD_87320 | JGI IMG/M metagenome (GOLD analysis project Ga0114971, IMG submission 87320) | Freshwater microbial communities from Lake Montjoie, Canada to study carbon cycling - M_140625_MF_MetaG | ecosystem: Environmental > Aquatic > Freshwater > Lake | place: Lake Montjoie...
CACCACCAGCCATCGAGCGAGGGATTGGTCCATGGCTCAGATGCTCACCGAAGTGGCCTCGTTCAGATAGAAAGGAAACACCATGTTGAAGCGGGAGTTGGTGGTAGGAATCTGGTAGTCGATGCGGATCAATAAGACTCCATCCAGCTGGGGATGAAGGCTCACGTCCAGGTCAAGCAGCTCGATGCGCGGTTCGTGCAGAAGTACGGCTTCCTCGATCGTCGTGCTCAATTGGCTCACCAGCTCCTCATCCACTTCGGCGTACAGCCAATCCTGCAGGGAAGCGCCATAACTTTCCTGCATCCGACGTTCACCAAGTCGGGTGGCGAATAGCAAGCCCAGGGATTGCTGAATGTCCTCCTCATCAGACACCATCGCCACCTGCTGACCCCCTGGGGAGAAGGCTGGCGGAAACGCCCAGCCAGTGCCCAGGAAACCCATGGGTTCGGCAACGTTCATGGGGCCTCCTCCTGCTCAGGAGCCGATGCATCGGCCGGGATTTGCAGCTGATCCCGGGCCTGGGCCTGCAGCCGACTCACCAGACCGAACACCGATTTAAAGGGTTGCTCGCCAAGGGCTTCGAGGATCAGGTTCACCTCAGCGATGCTGAGTTCCAAATGGATCGTGGATTCGTTCATGCTGGGGAGAGAAGGATGGTGCCGTCAGAGCGTTGGTGGGATCGAGCGGGGCGGATCGGGCCCCCGTGATGAGGAATGGGGAGGCCACGAAGGGCCACGCTGGGCTGAGAGCGGAACGACAGGGAGGGGGATGCTGGCAAGCATGGGATTAATTGATCTTCACGAGAGCAGCCTTGATTTCAACCATGGCATCGGATCCCACCTTGGTTTGGGCTCCACCTTTGAGGGCGAGAATGGCATCAGCCGTTAGCTCCATCTGCGCCCCCTTCAGGCTCACTTTTGTTTTCCCCGCAGCCTCAAGTTGCTGCGCCTGCAGGCTGGTTTTTTTGCCGTCCACGGTCACGGCGCGCATGCCCTTGATCTTCACTTCCCCTTTGGCGGCAAGGCTGATGTCTTTCTCTGAACTCAGGGCAATACCTTGCTCGCTGAGAAGGATTTTGTTTTTGTGTTGATCTTCAATGGTGATAGTTTTCTCTTTCTCATTGATGCTGATACGGTTTTTATAGGTGCCATCGGCATTGCCGGAGGCTGTAGTTTCCAGGCGCAAGGCTGGCGCGGCGTCATCGAACACGATGCGTGTGCCGGCGCGGCTGACGATGGCCCTCAGGTTGTTTTTCTTGTCGGGCGCCTGCACCGGTTGGGGGGGTTTGTTCTTACTGCCGAACATCGCGCCCAGGATCAAAGGCTGGCGTGGGTCGTCATTGAGGAAACCCAGCACCACCTCATCGCCCACCTCGGGCCTGAACACAAAACCCCGCTTGGCACCCGCGTCTGGCGTGAGCAGCCGGGCCCACAACTCCCCCTTCGCCCCCCCCATGTGGGGCAGGCGCACCCGCACCCGCAGCTCACCCTTGGGATCCGCGTCCAACGACTGCACGATGGCAATCTGCAGCCCCGTGGCCGCAGGCAACAACCCCGCCGACGGCATCTCCAAAAGGTCGGGAGCACGGACAAAACACTCCGCACTCGCCCCGAGCGTGAGATGGGTGTTCCAACCATCGCGGTTGACCGTATGCGTAACGCCCGACACCAGCGCCCTGCCGTTGAACCGCGCCCCCACCCCCTTGATGTCCACCGTGTCAAGGGGCTTCAAGCTGGCGCTGCCATCCACCGTCACCGTGCCACGCAAGAGCGACCGCCGCAGCTTGCCCATTCGGGCATCGGCCCAGCTCTGCAACTCCTGAGGCGCCGTGGGAGCACCATGAAACAGGGTCGCCGCAGGAGCCTTGACAGCAGTGACAAGACTCTGGTCGCTCTGGCTGCCGATCTTCAGGTTCCCAGACTTGGCCCGCACCGGCTGACTCCGCTTGAGCGTTGCGGCGTCCCAGCCGCTCACACTCAAGGAGGCCCATTGCTGGGCGCCATCGATCTCCAGTTCCAGCTCGCGGGTATCGTCCAGGCCATGGTTGAGGAGCCGGGCAGGCGGCCCCAGCGCCAAGGGGAGCACACTCACGCTGCCCTTGCTCACCCGAACCGCCAATCCGAGCACATCGGCGCGGGAAACCAGGAAATCCCAGTCGCTGACATTGAACTGCACCAGCTCCGGGTGAGTGATCGGCGTTGATACAATCCGGCCCACCCGCAATCCCGCTCCCTGGATGAGCTTTCGCATCACCTCCGCGTCACTGACTTGGCTGTAGATGGCAGAGCGACGAGCACGGGTCAGCTGGATAGCTCGATCACTGAGCTGTACCCGCAAACGACAGCCCTCTGAGGTGGCATTCACAGCGTGACGCGTCACGATGCCTTCAAACACCTGCTTGGCAAGGGGCCCATCGGACACGTAGCCCAGGGCAATGCTGACCTTGGAGCCCGGAGCCAGCAGGCTGCCATCACTGATCGCAAAGCGTCGATCGGGCAGGGAGCCATCGAGGAGGGTGAGGGTGGCCTGGGGCACGCGGTTGATCGCCCAGTCAATCTCCAGATCCAGCACCTCGATGTGGTCGGGAAGGGGCCGGCCGCCACAGGTGATCTTGATGGTTGGCAGGCTCATCGATCCTGGCCCCCGGACGACTCCAAGGGTGGAAACAACAACTGTTGTCCGGGGCTGAGATCACGAATGTCGTCCAACTGATTGAAGGCGGCCACCTGGAGATAAGGGTCCGTGGTGCCGTAATACCGGCGGCAGAGCATCGGCAGGGTCTCCCCTGCCAACACCAGGTGGCGATGGCTCAAGTCCGGGGAGGAGAGCCGCTCCCGTGCCCGTTGCTTGTCGGGGTGCACCGCTTCCACAAAGGTAGCCGTGAGATCCGCCACGAGCTCCCTTTCGCCCCGGTCCATGAGAACGAGATTTTCTTCGTAACTTTTCAGCCGTGCCTCAAACGTAGTGCGCAGGCCACCCCTGCTCCAGTTCAAGCGCAGGTAAGCCGGTTGATGGGAAGCACCATTGATCCGTTGGCAGAGGCGATCAAAAAGATCCAGCTGCTTTCTCACATTCTCCTGCCGCTTTTCGAGCTGGTAGGGGTTGAGGCCATAGGATCCGAAATCAACGGCGACGAAGGAGAACGTTACTGTCAGCAGGCGAGGGCTGCTGGCGTAAAAGTCAGCCTTAGGGGCACTGGTGGAAGCTGCCTGCTCATCTTCATACTTGTTCTCTTGCTTAATGCTCAGAGTATCTGGATTGTATACAAGCGACATCCCGTTGGGCATAGGCTGCAACGGACGGGAAAAACGACTGTCCAAGAAGGCGGTAAGACGCAATTTGGAGGATTTGGCAGTTACTGGGATCGGCATCGTTAGCTCACCTCAACGATCCTTGATTCGATCTAGCTGGCGCAGCACGGCTCGCACACAGCGGGCAACCAATTGGGACTCAAGATCCAAATCGGCAGGCCGTGGAGCGGCTGTCACAACAGCACGGATGACCAACTGGCGGATTTGTATGGTCATCAGAGGCTGAAGGTGCGAACACGGGCGTAGGTAAGCGTCAAATTCTCAATCAGGATATCTTCAGTATTGGCATTGAGCTTGCCAACCTTCCAATTAATGGGATAAGCCTCATTAAAGAGATAGGCGGTCGTGGGTATTCCTATCTCCGAAAAGATAGCGAGAAGCACGTCTGATCTGGTGAACTTAAAGGTATTAAACGTGTGTATAACTTGGTGCATTAAGGACGAGCCAAACACCATGCCCCGCTGCAACTCCAGATCGCCATATTCGACACCTATAGGGGTTAACCTGTGGCTCAAGGTTGCGGCGGCAGATCGCGTTTTAATCTTCGCCTCCAAGCCGGACACCTCCTGAAAACGAATATCCAAGGGGTTCGGAAACTCTCCTGGAACAAGAAAAAAGACCCCAAAGCGATGGGTCATCGGCGGATCCAGGACCTGATTCAGGGGAAGGGGTGGAAGGGGGAAACCCATGGCGGCGCCTAGAGGGGGTGTTTGATAGACCAACCGGAAGCGCGAAGCTCCAGGGTGTCGATGAACACGTCGTTGGTGTTGGCGTCGAGGGCGGAGCCCGTCAACTTCACCGGAATGGCCCGGGCAGCCTGCCAAGCCAACACGGGCTTGCCATCAGCCTGACAAAGCTGCACCTGGAGCCAGCGCGCATCCCCGGAGTGCAGCCAGTGATGGAGGGACGGATCTTTGGCCATCACCCCCTGTTGCAGGGTAAGGGTGGTGTACGTATCGACGCGGCAGAGAGTAATACTCTCTCCATCGAGAAACGACAACCCATCGCGATAGGTGACAGCTTTGCGCTCCCAAACGAGACCATCCACCTTGGTAAAGCGCATGTTTATGGATCCTATATCCACTCGGTAGTTATAGGCAACCAGTGGATAATCGATCGCACCAGCTGGAGGAGCCATGGATCAATGCTCTTGCATGGTGATGAAATCCGCCTGGAGATCTAGTGTTTCGATGGCGGCATCATTGCTGGTGGCATCAAATGTAGGTGCCGAGAGCTTGGTGGGAAAGGCATTGCCAACCTTCCACGAAATCACCGGCTCCCCCTTCTCATCACAGAGACGGATGAAGACATCTCGCTTATCCACCTGATTGGTTTGCACTGTCATAATCCAGTCATAGAGAGCCTTGATGCTGGCACCCTTGACGATGCCCTTCTTAAGACTGATGGACGTGGCGGTGCTTTGGGTGGGGTAGTAAAGCGTCCGCGGACCCGCCTGGGGAGACACAGGGCTTTCCTTGAAGGTGCCGACGTCATAGGCAATGTTGAGGCCCGAGACCTCGGAGAAAGCTATGGCTTGTCCGCCAATCTCTACACGGTAATTATAAACCGGTAACGGGTATTCATTGCGGATGGTTTCAGCTGTGGTGGCCATAGGGGTTGAGGCAATTGAGAGTTAGAAATGGGCTGTGAATGGGCAGAGACTTGACGAGCTTCGACCTTATTGGGCAAGCTTGTGGCTAAAACGTAGAATGATGAACTCAGCGGGCCGCACAGCGGCCAAACCAATTTCCACAATCAAGCGACCATTCAACACATCATCCATGGTCATCGTTTTGTTGAGGCCCACGTTGACAAAATAGGCCTCTTCAGCCTTGGCTCCTCGCAGGGCACCACGCTCCCAAAGAGCATAGAGATAGCTGTCAATCATTCCCTTCACCTTCAACCAAGTTGATATATCGTTTGCCTCAAAAACAGCAAAAGCCGAAGCCTTCTTAACCGACTCTTCCACGGTAATGAACAACCGCCGAACGGAAATGTATCGCCATTCATTGTCATTGCCGGCCAGGGTGCGGGCCCCCCACACCAGCGGCCCCTTGCCCGCGAAACTGCGGATGGCGTTAATGGATTTTCCCGATGTCGCATCAATGTTCAACAGGGCCTGCTGTTCATCCGTCACTTGCACCACTGGAGCGATCACGGCCTGGAGGCCAACGTTCGCAGGAGCCCTCCAGACGCCCCGCTCACGATCGACACTGGCGATGACCCCGGCGATGGCCGCACTGGGAGGAAGGATCACCCGCTGATCAGCAAGCAACTTCCTGATTTGGTTGTAATGGCTGGTATGGGTTGTGGCCAGAGACTGCAGACTGACGCCGGCGCCAGCGGGATTCTTCCCGGTTGTCGAAGTGGCGCCTGCCCCCCCCTGCGCCGTTGGCGTTGAAACGAACTCGGCGGGCAAGCCGAGCACTTGAATGGTCTCCTCGGCAACGAGGTGGGGCAGGGTGGTCTGGAGGAAGGGAAAGTAGAGAGCACCACGATCTAAATTGTTCGTCCCCAGATGTCCACGCATGGTGTCCATGTCGACCTTGGTCAACGTGTTGGACGGCGGAATTTTGGCATCCAGAAGTGCAAAGCGATCCCCCATCTTCGCCGCATGGCTCAACGCCGCTGCACAGACACTTCCATGATCTTCCTTCGAGAGCCTAATGGCTTCGGGAATCACAATCAAGGTTGGTTCATCATGGCTTTCCAGGGCCTCCAGCCCATCCGTGAACTGCTTGACCTCCAGTAAGCCATCCGGCTTGGCAACACCAACCGAGACGATGTAGCAACGGCTCCCGCCATTGCGAAAATAGTGATCAATGGCGTATTCGAGCAGACATTCAGGCTCGGAAAATCGGTCGACTGGCTTGTTTTTTTGGTCAAGAATAGTGAAGACGTCCTGGGTTGAGTCGTAAGAAACCTTCCACTTCGTGGTTAACGCACATCCACACAAGTCCTCATATTCCCGAAGGGAACTGATTTCATGAACCACCACTTTTTTGCTGGCGTCGTGGTTGGCCGTAGTGCCGATAAAGGCGGGGATGGCGGTGCCAATCTCCGCAATCGAAGGGGGGAGGGTTGAGATTTCCTCAACGTAAACACCAGGTGTGGCGTAGGAGGTGGGTGACATGGATGAACAGCGGCGCAGGGTGAGGAGAATGGGATGGGGTGCCCCACAGGCCTTGAGGTCAAGTGGGGATAAGCGCTAAAGCTTTGGGGGAGGGGGAGAGCGAAGGTTGGCCTGAATCTCTTGCTGGTTGAGACGGGTTTTGACTGTCTTGATCGGAACCGGCTGCCCCTGCATCGCCTTGCCTCGCAGGGTCATCAAGCGAAAGCGGTAGAGAACAGAAGGACGCAGAGAGCACCTCAGAGCAGTCCACAATTCATTCTGCTGCTGAAACGATTGCGAGCAAAGTTCATTGGCTAATCGCCCAACACCCGCTGGAAGATCCTGATCTACCGCAACATCAAAGACAGGATGCTCCTGAAAGAAGAAGAGCAACTGGGCAAGTTGATTCCAAGCGTTGGCATAATCCTTGAATTGGGCAATGAAAAGAACCGTGATCTCCAAATGGATATCGGGATGATGGCTCTCGATCTGGCTGCCATGGACACCGGCGATGCGTCGGTGATACCGATCGGGAGCTCGGAACTCCCGCTCCTCCTGCACATTGGCCACCAGCATGGCGATGGTGCCTTGGGGGATGGTGAGGGGATCAAGCTTGTCGCCTTCCACGAAGATCACACGCCCCGCCGTGTTGCCATCCTTCTCCAACCCCGGAACAGAGAGCAGGTGGGCGTCCAGGCGTTTTCTGATGTAGTTCAGAGCGGTGCCGATCATGGGCGTATGCCCCGCAGACGCCACCGCGGCAACCGGCGCGTGGAGAGACCCTTGGTGAAGTGCGTGGATGTCACCAATGCCTCCTGTTGACGCCCTCCGGCGATAGGGGTTGAGCGAGGAGGTTTAGCCTCCTGCCGCGATGCCCGACTCAAGAGCCCGGTGTCGCTTGGGGGTCTTCGGAAGAGAGCTTATGGGAAGCAGGTCCCGGTTTTTTTAGCCAGCGTTACAGACGTTAGGAATCGAGACCGCAGACCCTTTTCGGTTAAGGCCGATTTAAAATCCACAAACGGGCGATTTGCCAAGCTTTCGTCATGCGTTGAGGTGGATAAACCGCCTCGCTTTGTATCAAACAACACATCTGCTGCAACCAACCTCGAGGGGGTATCCACTGCACTGCTGCCAGGCCAGCGGCTGCTCAGCCGCCGATCATCACCGTGGGACAGCCCACAACGATCGTGCCGCCATGGGCCGTGCTGTCGCCCATGCGCGCCGCGGGTTTGCCGCCGATCAGGACGGTGGCGGAGCCCTTGATGATCGAATCCGGAGGCCCCACGCAGACGCAACTATCTCCCAGCACCGCCGCGGGCAGGCCACCAATCAGCACCGTGACACATCCAGGCCCGATGACCGGACCACCCACGTGGGGAACGGGTGGCACGGCGGGGGTCTGCATCGGGCAGGTGTGCAGATCGTTGAGGCGGGCAGCGGGAGGCATCGGAGCAAGCGGTTGTTGCTTTGGACAGGCAGTTGCTGACGGGGTGGGACGAGGAAGATCCACGATGGCACCGGGGCGGCCGGCTCAGTCCCACGACCAGCAAGATTCTTGACCTGGCTGCGGTGCGCCAGCTGCTCAGGTTCGACCACCTCAGCGACAACCGCTGCTGTTGATGACTGTTCAGTGTGATCCAGGGTGGCCGCTGCAGGACCCCGCGCTACCAATTTCAGGCACCCATGGCGAATTCTGGCCAGGCGATCGTGCTGCCACCTCGTAGACAACAACGGAACTCACTCATCGGACTGTGGTCCGACAACTGATCGGCTGCGATCACGCGGAAGGCCAGTCCTTCGAAGCAGGCGCAGAGCAGCACCAGAGGGATCAGCCTCGGATCCACCCCTTACTCCTTGATTGGATCCCTGCGTTGGTTTGATGCAGGAGGGCCTGTGGGGACAGCTGCTGCTGTTCTAGGAGTTTGTTGCCGATAGAGCAGGACCATAGCTATCACGAGGAATGACGCCACTGAGCAACACCGCTGGCCCCTTTTTTTCTGCGATCGGTGCCCATTGAGACGGGCCCTATTCACCCCTGGCTACTCTGACCAGCGCCACTGACCCTCATCCCGTTGCTGCCGTCCATACCTGCTGCTGTGATCGCTGGAATCTGAACAATCGGAAGAACCCCGTCACGTCTGTCAACGTGCATGACTTCACCCCGGCGGCCGAGCTGCTGCAGGGTGATGAAGTGGCGGTTAACGCCGATGTTGGCTACCAGAACATCGCTAAAAGGGCTCAGATCGCTGGCAAGCTTGATCTGCTCTCCGGCCACTAAAAACCCGTCATTTGAATACTGGAAGGGACTTGCCGACATCTGCACACTGTTGCGATGTGTATTCCTCAATACAGGCCCTAGCTCTTTCTTTGCTGGTCCCGCCAACCAGCTGAAACAATCGTTGCCCAACGACCAAGCGACAGCCCACCCCATCCCACTCAACTCCAACCCAGTCCCCTACCCCCTTCACTCCCGCACCTGCACCAGCAGCTCCCGCTGGCGGGGGCCGTCGAGTTCCACCAGCAGGACGGCCTGGTAGCGGCCCAGGCCGAGGCGTCCGTTGTGGATCGGCAGGGTGAGGTGGTTGCCGAGTAGCAGGGCGATCAGGTGGCTGTGGGCATTGCGGGGTTCGTCCGGGGGGATGTTGGTGCGCAGGTGCAGGTCGTTGTGGCGCCAGGGATGCTGCGGCGGCACCAGCTGCAGGACGAAGGCCTCGAGATCAGCTAGCAATCGTTCCTCGTTTTCATTCACCACCAGCGCCGTGGTGGTGTGCTGCCCCGCCGCCACCAGCAGGCCATCCCTCAGGCCGCTGCGCTCCACCAGCTCCTGCAGCCGCTCGCTCAGATCGAGGCATTGGAAGGAGGCGCTGGTGGCCACCTGGAGGCGCTCGCTAAGCAGGCAGGCCATGGCGGGCGGTTCGATCCGAAGCGTTGATCCTCGCAGCGGCCTGGCTCGTCCCGCTGGCCCTGGCCCGCAGATCTGGAAGGCGACCCGCCAGCCGCCGTTCTGCAGCGATCGTCACCAAGGGGGGGGCGGCCCGTGTCGAAAATGGACGAACACGACCCTGCAGCGGCCGGATCCGCGCCCCCCAGCCCCATGCCTGACGCCGCCTCCGCGCCCGCCGCCCCTCCCCTCCCCTTCGACGTGCTGACCGCCTACCGCGCCGCCGCCGCCGAACGGGACGCCCTGGGCGTGCCGCCCCTGCCCCTCTCCGCCCCCCAGGCGCAGGCCCTCACGGAGCTGCTGCAGGCCCCGCCCGCCGGCGAAGAGGCCGCCCTGCTGGAGCTGCTCAGCGAACGCATCCCCCCCGGGGTGGATGAGGCGGCCTACGTGAAGGCCACCTGGCTGAGCGCCATCGCCCAGGGCACCGCCTCCAGCCCCCTGGTGAGTGCGATCGAGGCCACCCGGCTGCTGGCCACCATGATCGGCGGCTACAACGTGAGCGCCCTGATCGCCCTGCTCTCCCACAGCGAGGCCACCATCGCCGAGGCCGCCGCCACGGGCCTCAGCCGCACCCTGCTGGTGTACGACGCCTACAACGATGTGCTGGAGCTGGCATCGAGCAACCCCTACGCCCAGCGGGTGATCGACAGCTGGGCCGCCGCCGAGTGGTTCACCGCCAAGCCGGAGTTGCCCGCCGAGATCACCGTGACGGTGTTCAAGGTGGAGGGCGAAACCAACACCGACGACCTCTCCCCCGCCACCCACGCCACCACCCGGCCCGACATCCCCCTGCACGCCAACGCGATGCTGGAGACCCGCATGCCCGGCGGCCTGGAGTTGATCGCCGAACTGAAAACCAAGGGCCATCCGGTGGCCTACGTGGGCGATGTGGTGGGCACCGGCAGTTCCCGCAAATCGGCGATCAATTCCGTGCTCTGGCACACCGGCACCGACATCCCCCACGTGCCCAACAAGCGCAGCGGCGGGGTGATCCTGGGGGGCAAGATCGCTCCGATTTTCTTCAACACCGCCGAGGATTCCGGCGCCCTGCCGATCGAATGCGAGGTCGCCGCCCTCAACTCCGGCGACGTGATCACAATCCGGCCCTACGCCGGCACGATCGAGCGGGCCGCCGGCGAATCGGGCGCCGGGGAGATCGTGGCGCGCTTCGAGCTCAAGCCCAGCACGATCACCGATGAGGTGCGCGCCGGTGGCCGCATTCCCCTGCTGATCGGCCGTTCGCTCACCGATCGGGTGCGCGCCCAGCAGGGCCTGCCCCCCTCCGAGCTGTTCATCCGCCCCACCGCCCCGGCCGACACCGGCAAGGGCTACACCCTGGCCCAGAAGATGGTGGGCAAGGCCTGCGGCCTGGCGGGCGTGCGCCCCGGCACCAGCTGCGAACCGCTGATGACCACCGTGGGCTCCCAGGACACCACCGGGCCGATGACCCGCGATGAGATGAAGGAGCTGGCCTGCCTTGGCTTCTCGGCCGATCTGGTGATGCAGAGCTTCTGCCACACCGCCGCCTATCCCAAGCCGGTGGACCTCAAGACCCACGCCGAGCTGCCCGACTTCATCAGCTCCCGCGGTGGCGTGGCCCTGCGCCCCGGCGACGGCATCATCCACAGCTGGCTCAACCGCCTGCTGCTGCCGGACACGGTGGGCACCGGCGGCGACAGCCACACCCGCTTCCCCCTGGGCATCTCCTTCCCCGCCGGCTCCGGCCTGGTGGCCTTCGCCGCCGCCATCGGCGCCATGCCCCTCGACATGCCGGAATCGGTGCTGGTGAAGTTCAGCGGTTCCCTGCAGCCGGGCATCACCCTGCGCGATGTGGTCAATGCGATCCCCTATGTGGCGATCCAGCAGGGTCTGCTCACGGTGGAAAAGGCCGGCAAGAAGAACATCTTCTCCGGCCGGATCATGGAGATCGAAGGGTTGCCGGATCTGAAGCTGGAGCAGGCCTTTGAATTAACGGACGCCACGGCGGAACGCTCCTGCGCCGGCAGCACCATCAAGCTCTCGGTGGACACGGTGAGCGAATACCTGCGCAGCAACGTGGCGTTGATGAACAACATGATCGCCCGGGGCTACAGCGACGCCCGCACCCTGGCGCGGCGGATCAAGGCGATGGAGGCCTGGCTGGCCAATCCGGTGTTGATGGAGGCCGATGCAAACGCCGACTACGCCGCCGTGATTGAGATCAACCTCGATGAACTCACCGAACCGATCCTGGCCTGCCCCAACGACCCCGACAACGTCAAGCCGCTCAGTGCGGTGGCCGGAGAGCGGGTCGATGAGGTGTTCATCGGCTCCTGCATGACCAACATCGGCCACTACCGGGCCGCCGCCACGGTGCTGGAGGGCCAGGGGCAGAACGCCGCCCGCCTCTGGGTGTGCCCGCCCACCCGCATGGATGAGGAACAACTCAAGGAGGAGGGCTACTACGCCACCTTCGAGGCCGCCGGCAGCCGCATGGAGCTGCCAGGCTGCTCCCTCTGCATGGGCAACCAGGCCCGGGTGGAGGACAACACCACCGTGTTCTCCACCAGCACCCGCAACTTCAACAACCGCCTCGGCAATGGCGCCCAGGTGTATCTGGGCAGTGCCGAACTGGCGGCGGTGTGTGCCCAGCTGGGGCGCATCCCCACCCCAGCCGAATACCTGCAGATCGCCGCCGCCAAGATCGATCCCGTCGCCGATGCGCTCTACCGCTACCTCAACTTCGATCAGATCGAGGGCTTCGCCGACAGCGGCCGGGTGGTGAGCAGCGAAGCGGCGGCCAGCGTGCTGGCGGGGGTGTGAGCTAGGGCAGCGATCAGGGCTGATGCTGCTGGCCCCGCTCGCGCAGATCTTCCCAGAGGTGGGTGTGGTTCAGGAGAATATCGATGATTCCCTCGCGCACTTGGGCAGAGTTGAGGACCTGGGTGCTCATCAATTGATGGGCGTCGAAGGCCTCAATGATCGCGTCCAGCAAGGCCTTGTTGAGATCCGGTGAATTGGAGAACTGCTCCTTACTGTTGGCCGCCGCCTGCTGGCGCAGGGTGAAGGATTCCATCAGCTTGCCGCGGATCACGGAGCAGACATAGGGCAGCTTGTCGTTATCGCTGAGCTCACCACTGAACAAATCATTGAGCTTGGCGATGATCTCTGCCAGCTCCACTTTGTCCTTGTCCTGCACGCCACCACCGCCTGGGGCCAGGCCCGGGATGGGGAGGCTCTCCCCCTGCTTCAGATCCAGCCTCTTGGTGCCGAGATCTCGAATGTGGTGGTGGGTGAGCACCACCTTGGAGAGATCCACCGTGTTGATCTCACGCTCAAACTCCAGCAGTGGCAGCAGGGCCTTGTAGAACATCGCTCGCTTCTCCAATCCAGTGTTGGCGTAATCAAAGATCTGCGAGAGGAAGGTGTAGGAGCGCCCATAGGTGCCGATGTCACTGCGAAACAAGGTGAGGGCATCCACGACGGCGATCCACGTACATGCCGCAGAGCAGCGGCTGATCAAAACCGGTCTGGAACTTGTTGGCCACCAGCAGGATCTGGTAACCGGTGCCCTTGAAGGCCTCGCGGAGGTCGCCCTTGAGGCCGGGGTTGAGGGTCTGGCTGTGCTCCGTGAAGCCATCGGGGCCACTCTCGGGGTCGTTCACCTCACCGCTGAAGGCCACCAGGGTGCCGAGCGGATAGCTCTTCTCCTTGATATACGTGTCGATGGCCAGCTTCCAGCGCACGGCCTCCTTGCGGGAGCCCACCACCACCATCGCCTTGGCCTTGCCCTCCAGCAGCGGCCAGACGAACTGGCGAAAGTGCTCCACCACGATCTGCACCTTCTGGGCGATGTTGTGGGGGTGGAGCTTCACCCAGCCCATCAACGTCTTAAAGGCGGCGCTGCGCTCCACCTCGTCCGTGGCGAGGCTGTGGCCGTCCTGGGCGAGCTGGAAGGCCACCTTGTAGGAGGTGTAGTTCTGGAGCACATCGAGGATGAAGCCCTCCTCAATTGCCTGCCGCATCGAATACACGTGGAAGGGCCCCGGCAGATTGCCCGGCCCCGCCGGTTCTGCAGGGTTGGGCCGGCGGCCGAAGATCTCGAGCGTTTTGGCCTTGGGGGTGGCGGTGAAGGCCACGTAGGTGATGCCGGCCTCCCGGGTGCGGGCGCCCATCTGGGCCGCCAGCAGGGTTTCGAGGTCCAGCGGGCCGCCATCGGCCAGATCGGCCACCTCGGCGGCGGAGAGCACCTGCTTGAGCTTGTCGGCCGCCTGGCCGGTCTGGGAGCTGTGGGCCTCATCGGCGATCACCGCGAAGCGCTTGCCGTTGGTAGCGCTGAGCTCCTGCATCTTTTTGATGAGGGCCGGGAAGGTTTGGATCGTGCAAACCACGATCTTCTTGGCGCCGGAGAGGGCGGCGGCCAGCTGCTCACTCTTGATGCCCTTCTCGCTGGTGATCGAGGCCACCACGCCCTTACGTCGCTCGAAGTTCTCCAGGGTTTCCTGCAGCTGGGTGTCGATCACGCTGCGGTCGCTCACCACCAGCACCGTGTCGAACAATTTGCGGTCGTTCGCGTCGTGCAGATCGGCGATCAGGTGGGCGCTCCAACCGATCGAGGCGGTCTTGCCGGAGCCGGCCGAGTGCTGGATCAGGTAACGCCAGCCGGGGCCTTCCTCCAGCACGGCCTTTAGCAGCAGCCGGGTGACGGCCAGCTGGTGGTAGCGGGGGAAGACCAGGCGGCGGAGCTGCTTTTTCTTGTCGCGCTCGGCGATGCAATAGCGGCCCAGGATCTCCAACCAGCTGTGGCGCTCCCACACCTCCTCCCAGAGGTAGGCGGTGCGATGGCCGGCCATCACAGGATTGCCGGCACCGCAGTCAGGTCCGCCGGGATCACTGCCCTGATTGAAGGGCAGGAACTGGGTGCGGGGCCCCTCCAGGCGGGTGGTCATCTGCACCTCGCGGTTGCTCACGGCGAAATGCACCAGGGCGCCGCTGGGGAAGGAGAGCAGCGGCTCGGGCGCCTGGCCGGCGGGCCTGGGGTCGCGGTCGGTTTTGTACTGCCAGATGGCATCCTCAATCCGCTGGGTGTGGTCGGTCTTGAGCTCCACGGTGGCCACCGGGATGCCATTAACAAACAACACCAAATCGAGGCAGTTCTGGTTGCGGGTGGAGTAGCGCACCTGCCGCACTACCCGCAGGCGGTTGGCGTTGTAGCGGGCCAGGACCTGTGGGTTGAGCCCGAAGGCCGGCTTGAACTCGGCGAGCTTGAGGGCCTTGGGCAAGCCGAGCACCTCCACGCCCTGGCGCAGCAGATCGAGGGTGCCCACCTGATCGAGCTGCCGCCGCACCCGCTCCAACAGCGTGGCGCTGGCCTTGGAGCCGTGGTTTTTTTGCAGCACCTCCCAGGCCTCGGGCTGGGCCTCCTGCACCCAAGCCATCAGATCGGGCGGGTAGAGGGCGAGCTGGCGGTCGTAGAGGTCGGCGCTGCCCTCCTCGTAGATCCAACCGTTGGCGCCGAGGTGTTCGCAGATCTCGCGCTCAAAGGCGACTTCGTGGTGAAGGCTCATGGGCTGAGCGGCTGAGCCAACGGTGGGCTATGGCGGCAGGCTAAACGCAGACATCGCTCCAGGCCTGGGATTGATGCAGCCACGGCATAGCCGGTGCCGAGGGATTGCGGGGCGAGGAGCCTGGGATCTCAGACCCAGTTCTCCAGCATCAGGCCATCCACCCGTTGGAACTCACACAGGTTATTGCTCACCAGTGTCAGGCCCTCGCTGCGGGCATGGGCGGCAATGTGCAGATCGTTCACACCGATCGGCAGGCCCTGGCGCTCCAGGCCAGCGCGGATCTGGCCGTAGTGCACGGATGCCTTGGAGCCATAGGGCAGCACATCCAGGCGACTGCAGAAGTTCTCCACCACAGCCAGGTTCCGCTCAGGGGCAGCACTCTTCTCCACGCCATGCAGTAACTCCGACAGGGTGATGGCCGAGATCGCCAAGTGACCCGCATGGCGATTGAAGCTCTCCAAGAGTGGCCGGGGTCGCTCCTTGATCACGTAGATGCAGATGTTGGTGTCCAGGAGATACCGGAGCATGGCCTGGCTCAGAGGGTATCGCGATCGGCTTGCTCCTGGGAGCCACGCTCTGGGAGGAAATCGTCAGTCACGCGGGGACCATCGAGAAAGAAGCTGTCCCAGCTGCGCCCGAGGGGGGAAATGATCCGCTCCTGCCCGCAGGCGCGCACTTCCACCTCCTTGACGGAGTCGGGCAGCCGGAGATCCGCCGGAATGCGCACCGCCTGGCTGCGGTTGCTGAGGAACAGCCTTGTGATCGCAACCATTGCCGTTTCAGAAGGATATACAAGTAGTCTATCCCGCCTGGTCGGGGTCAGGTTTCTGCGAGCTCCACGACACACCGCAACCCCGGTGCCCTGGCGAGGCGGGCATCGGCAGTGACCAGGGGCGCATCGAGCTGCTCGGCCAGGGCCACCTAGAGAGCGTCATAGGCGGAGAGGTTGGTGCGCAGCTCCCAGGCCCGGGGCCAGAGGGAGCGCATCTGGTGGCGGCGCGCCGGGCGGATTCGGTGAGCTCCTGCAGGGCGAAGGTGCTCAACGGCAGATCTGTTGTGCTCAGGCACCGTTCTCGCCAGACTCCGGCGGGAACTCACCGCTGATCAGGACGAGGAAGGCCCGCAATCGGGCTCGGTTGATGGCGGAGGGGTCGAGCTGGACTCGGGCGGAAAGCACAGCCGCTGTATGGAGGCGTTCAAGGCGTTCCACCTGGCGCTTTCGGCTTCGAGCTGCGCGATCTCGATCTCGATCAGCCTTGTCTGCCGCTCGATCTCGCGTACGGGTCGCCAGTTCAGCATCGACAACAACTGTCGCCACCGAGGCAAGGATGAAAAGGAGTCCCCATTGCTGCTGGAGC
>Ga0114971_10001424_pt1 | contig 16265 bp, 13 predicted proteins | sample M_140625_MF_Meta_FD_87320 | JGI IMG/M metagenome (GOLD analysis project Ga0114971, IMG submission 87320) | Freshwater microbial communities from Lake Montjoie, Canada to study carbon cycling - M_140625_MF_MetaG | ecosystem: Environmental > Aquatic > Freshwater > Lake | place: Lake Montjoie...
AACAAAAACTATTGACTACATATATAGCGCTGAACCTTGGTTTGGCTTTGAGCAAGAGTATTTCATTTTCTGTAACGACACTAATTTGCCACTGGGTTTTAACTGTAATGGCGAACAAGGTCAGTATTATTGCTCAGTTGGCAAAAAAAACGCATTTGGTCGTAACATAGTAGAAGACCATTTTAAAAAATGTCTTGATATTGGCGTCGGAATAACTGGAGTCAATGCTGAAGTCGCACCCGGCCAATGGGAATTCCAGATTTTTGGTAAAGGACTAGCAGCAGCCGATGAACTTATTATAGCCAGATATATTTTGGAGCGCGTTTCCGAAGAATATAATGTTTACATTGTATGGCATCCCAAGCCACTACAAAATGGTGAATGGAATGGCTCTGGTCTACATACCAATTTTTCAACAAAAACTATGCGTGACTCATATAATTTGAAAGAAATTTATGAAGCTATTAACAAATTAGAAGAAGCACACACAAAACATATGGCCGTCTATGGAGAAGATAATGAACTACGTCTAACAGGCAACTGCGAGACATCCAGTTTCTCAAATTTCAAACGCGGTCAAAACAATGGTGACCGAAGCGCATCAATTCGAATTAGAAGCGGTTATTTAGAGGATAGACGTCCGGCATCTAATGCCGACCCATATTTAGTAAGTATTGCCATATATGAGACTATTTGTTGTAATAAAAATAACAAAATAATATAATTTCTATCATAATATTAGTATGAAATCATTATATTATATATTTGGTCACTTATTTTCAATATTAAAAATTGCAATAGATGTCTTCATTGAATCAGTAATATTTAATGGATTATTTATTTTACTATTTGCTGCAATATATATAATATTTTATTATATAAAAAATAGAAATACAATTTATGATATTGATACACTAAAATTAGTAGATAAATATGTAACATTTAGTGCAAAAAACCAGTTTTTATATGATGTAGAAGTTCCATATCCTGTATCATATACAAATTTTGATTCTACACAATTACAAAATTTGATAATATTAATACAGCAAGTTATAGTTGTAGTACTTCTAGTATACTATAAAATACATTTTTTTGCTGAATTACATAAAAAATACCATTATTAAAACAATATAAAATTTATTTATAATTAATATTATAAATAAATAATAATTAAATGAGTATTAATACAGAAATTATTAAAGATAAATTATGTGACGACTTTCCACAACTATTTGTTAAAAATATTGTATCAACTTTGAAAGCTAATAATAATAGTTATATTGCCACTTATTATAATTTGGAATCTAGTATTAAATCCAGTCTATTACCTTTGAAAAAGACCGAAGTCAAAAAGAAGCGAATTATTATAGATGAAGTTGAAAACTCTGAACTTAAAGAACTATTCAAGTCATTTGATGCGATTAAACAGCAGACAATTGATTGTACATGTTGCTATTCAGATAATAAATTTGAAGACTTAGGGCAATGTACAAATGGCCATTTGCTATGTAAACAGTGTATTAAAACACATGCTGAAAACACAATTTATCAAAATCTCTCTCATAAAATTACTTGTATTAGCTGTAATGAAAAGTGTTTTGGTCTAATAGATGACTCATTATTGGAGCAGATTTTAGACCCAAGGGTTCTAGCTGAATACAATAACTTGAAAAACCTGGCTGAAATCAAGGAGCTATGTGTAGATGATATTAATATCAAAATGTGTCAGCATTGTAACGCTGGTTCAGATATTGGTGACTCAGACCAGTCTTTATTAATTTGTATGGAGTGTTTTAAGGACACATGTTTGAAATGTAATCAGGTAGCACATCCAGGGAAAGAGTGCTACAGTTTAGGTAAAGTGGCCGGCAATATCAGGCACAATATTGAAGACAAAATGACTGAGACGATGATAATTCATTGTCCTGGTTGTAATAAATCGCTCTTCAAGAATGAAGGTTGTAATAAAGTTACATGTGTTTGTGGTATAAATATATGCTATATGTGTAAGCAAATTGTTACCAAATCTGTTGGATATACGCATTTTTGTAGGACACATGATTGTAAGGATAGTGAATGTAATAAATGTCATTTGTGGGAAAAAGATGCTACTAAAATACTGCTTAGCGCTTTAAATACGGAATACAATGATGCGACCAAGTTATTAATAGATAAACTACTGTAATTTATACTTAAAATATTTTAGATTTTATGCTCTAAAATATTAACAATATACTATATAATATTGTTACCATTTATAGTCTGGTTTATATTGTATATTTATATAGTATTTTCTTATTATTTTTCTATTTTTTGAAAAATGAAGAAAAGTGTTACCAAAAAGTAAAAAGGAAAACGAAAATTGGACATTTTTAAAAATGTCCAGAATTGAAGACCCAAATAAAGTTTTGAAAAACAGTGTTTTTTCACTTTGTGACCAATATGCTCTAAAATGCGTTTTTAATAGTGAAAAATTTGTGATGCTAATTTTTCATTTTTTTTATACTGAAAACTTTAGGGATAAAAATGTTAACATATTTTATAACAAATGTTAACAGATTTTTCCCCAAAACTCCCTAAATATTCTTGTGAAACTTGTAATATCATAACTGATAATAAAAAAGATTTTAAAAAACATTTATTGACAGCTAAACATAAAAAAATATCTACATTTAACAAAATTTTAACAGATAACCCAAAATTTTTAACAGAAACATCCCAAAATGTAATAGACAGTACGTTATTTCAATGTAAAAGTTGTAGTAAAATTTATAAATCCCGTGTTGGTTTATGGTATCATAATAAAAAATGTCAGAATAGTAATATTCAAGAAAAAATAGAAATAGCAGAAAAACAAATTGAAGAAGATTTTAAAGAAGAACATACTAGTTACAAGAGTCTGCCAACTAACAATGAAATTATTGAAATACTTAAAGTCCAAATGCAGGAAAATCAAGAACTAAGAAGGTTTATGATGGAGCAACAGAAACAAATGATGGAGCAACAAAAACAAATGATGGAATTCGCATCAAAATCGAATGTTACAAATACAATAAATTCAAATATGAATTGTAATAATAATAATACATTTAATTTACAATTTTTTCTCAATGAAAAATGTAAAGACGCATTAAATATTAATGAATTTGTTGATTCCATCAAGATACAAATGTCAGACCTTGAAAATTTCGCACACGTTGATTACCCAGATGGTGTTTCTAAAATATTTGTAAAAAATCTAAGCAATGTAGATACATATTTAAGACCCATACATTGTAGCGATTTAAAAAGAGAAGTACTTTACATTAAGAATAATGATGAATGGATAAAAGAAACAGATGATAAATTATTATTAAAAAATGCGATTAAGAAAATAGCAAATAAAAATATAAGGCAAATTAATGAATGGGTAAAAGAGCATCCAGGGTGTCAAGACCCAAGAACAAAACAAAATGTGAAATATAACAAAATTGTAATGAACTCAATGTCAGGTGGTACAGTTGAAGAACAACAAGAGAATATGGAACAAATAATGAAGAATGTTACAAAGGCAGTTGTAATAGATAAATGTGCTGTTAAATAAATATTCAATATATTTAGGCGATTTTATTATAATATTTTTTTAAGATAATTATAAGATATTAAACATATATTATAATATAAAATATTATAATATATGCCAAAGGTTGAAATTGATTATTCAACAACATTTATTTATAAAATTACATGCTGTGACCAAAATATAAAAGATATATATGTAGGTCATACAACAAACTTTGTTCAGAGAAAACATTCTCATAAAACTAGTTGTATAAATAATAAATCAACTAATTATAAATGTAAATTATACGAAACAATCCGTTGTAATGGTGGATGGTGTAATTGGAAAATGGAAATTATTAATTTCTTTAATTGCGCTAACCATTATGAAGCAAGAATAAAAGAACAAGAATATTTTACTTTATTAAACGCAAATCTAAATAGTATTCAACCTTTACCAAAACCAAAACCAAAACCAAAACCAAAACCAAAACCAAAACCAAAACCATCACTATTAGACAAAAAAGACAAAGACTTTATTTACTGTCAAACATGTAATGTATATTTAAACAATAATAAATTATTAGAAATACATAATAATACAAAAAAACATATTAAATTATGTGATATAAATAATCTTATAGCAAAACAAAAGTCATATAATTTTAAATGTAAAACATGTAACTATAAATGCTGTAAAAATAGTGATTATATAAAACATCTTAGAACAAAAAAACATATTCAACGAGAACAAATAAAAACAAAAAATTCATTGAATAATAATTATTTATGTGAATGTGGCAAAAAATATGAGTACAATTCAGGATTATGGAAACATAAAAAAACTTGCGATTGGGGTGAAAATAATACGATTGATAATGTGGAAAAATGTGTATCTACGATTCTTCTAAAAAACACAATTGTTGAAAAATATGTATGTAAACAGTGTAATAAAAAATATAATGCGAGAAATAGTTTATGGTATCATAATAAAAAATGCAAGAGTATTATAGAGCCAACAATTCAATCATTATCAGAAAAAACTAAACCAAGTGATATCACAGTCCAACTTACCCCATAAACAACAAAATTATAGAAATAATGAAAGCTCAAATTATAGAAAATCAAGAACTAATTAATCTTATGTTGGAACAATATAAGAAAATTATGAACCTCTCAGTAAAGGCAAAATAAAAAAGCTTATAGAATCTGTTAAATAGTAATAAATTGGTTTTTATTTTTGTAATTTAAAAAAAATAAAAATATAAAGAATTATTCAATAATAGTTCATTTATCAGTGCTAAAAATACATTATATAAATTAAAAGCACGTCATTCCAGAAACCCTAGAATAATTTAAGTTTATTGTAAGGATAAAATCTCACCTCATCCACCAACACCAACACCAACACCAACACCAAAAAAATCAACAGATTTAGACTTTTTCCCTGTATCTGATTTAGTTACCCCCTCTAGTGCGCCTCATCCACCCTTACGATTACGACTAGTGCTACGTCTTCTAGTAACCCGACGTCTTCGAATACTTTTTGCCCTACCCTTTTTATTTCGAAACCGTCTTGTACTTCTCATTTATATAATATATAGATATAATTTTTATAACTAGCGTTTTTTATAACTTAGAATCCTCTAAGTTTACCTCACTGTTTTTCATATAAACAAATTCAATATTATAATCGATTTTCTTAAGCTCACTCACTTGCTCTACAAGTAAATCCCTTTTCTTATGATATGTGTTACTTAAATTAAGCCATAGCTCCTTACAACTATCACTATATGTTGATTCTGATTCCTTTTGAGAATGTAAATACTCAATAATGACTCTTTCATACTCCAAAACTGCCTCAATCTGATTAATCAACCACGTAGTAATTGGTGTCCCACCAGTAGCAAACGCATACTTTGTATTCGACATAATATATTTTTGAACAAACTGCCAATGTCCGTTTCTAAAAAGATATACTTCGTCGACAATTTTCAGCAAATATACTAAACCTTCATAACATTTTGCGTCGGTCAGTTGTTTAAATAATGGTTGCTCTTTATAATGACTTCTTAAATCAACAAAGAAATTCTGAATACATTTTGGCCTATACGTTCTTAAATCGAGTAAATATTCAGTCAGTTTGTTGTCCGGATAAAAATCAACAATTCCACTAAAAATGTCAATCATTGGAATGATGCTATCCTGGGCACCAGTCTGTCCTCTATATTGCTGGGGTAAATTATCAAAGCAATTTTCATATATTAATCCTTGGCCAAATATATTATCATTACCTTTAATTCCCATTATAAAAATGCGGAAGTCATTATATCGCTCATGTCTAGACGCAGTCCACATATCGCGTCGTCGCCGATTCATCTCTTGCATAACACGGCCACATATTTGTAAACTAGTAGTATCTTTATTTCTGCCATAATCTAGTACCGAACCGACTAAATTTGGCGACATTTCATTTATATAAACGTGAACCATAATAAAGCCAATTTCATCCGATGTTCCTGTAAATTTACAAGCCATGTCAAGATTTTGCCAATGTAAATCACCGTCACTGTTTTTCTTGACATAATTACCCAATGAATAACTGTAATGATAATCTAGCCAAGGATATACGTCCAATTTGTTACTAACTAACACCAAAGGAACGGCAATATTTGCTGGCAATAATTGTCTAGCAACGCCATAATTGCCAGACTTTAAGAATTCCTGATAAGCCTGTTCCAAAGTGAACCCAGATGTTACAAATGTGTAAGCCCGATACAATGCTTGTAAAACAAATACATCTGTTTCTAATTCAATTAACTTTGAATAATCAGGTATAATTCCAACTTGTGAGACAATCTCATCAGGAATACCTAGGACACCATTCTTGCTATTATTTTCAGAATAAAAAACATGTAATTTATTTATTAAATTCTGTAATTTATTAAACTGTTCTGGTAATACCTTTAATGGCTCCTTTATAGGTAGAAAACCGTGTTCACTTGAAACGTCAAAAAAACCATCTGTGTATTTCTTATCCCAATAAGTCATTGTAAATAATTAGATATAGTTATATTTAATTAGGTTTAAATAAATATAATATTTTTATTATTAATCACTTCGCTTACAGTCTCCCCATAGGGGCTTATACAGTCTCCCCATAGGGGCTTATACAGTCTCCCATAGAGGATTATCCAAACATCTGTCGCATCTCCGAGTAAGTCATTGGTCGCCCTGTTTGAGCTTGAAATTGGTCCGCACCCGATTGTAACCTAGCAATTAATTCATCCGGTTTATTTAATAATTGGATACCCTCCTGCATTGTCTTAGGATTCACATTGTTGCTAATATTGTCCATAATCTGGTTTAAATTACTAGGGTTACTAGTTGTTGAAGCCTTAGTTTTAGACCTAGTGTTCATCTTATCAGTATCAGTATTAGTATTAGTAGCGTTTTCAGACATTATATATTTATAACACTGTAACATTTAAATAATTTCAATTTTTTATATAAAGTTCTTACGTAAGTTCTTATGTCAACTGTAGTCGTATCTTCTTTTTCATTTTATCCTCATTCGTGAATATAAACAGCTTATATTTCCGCCTCTCATAGTTTTCTAAATTGTCCCGCAAAGTAATTCGCGATGTGATTTTTAGTTCCGGCAAAAACACAATGTATTGAAACAGACCATCATTCCGCTCCAATTTATCAAAGCAATATCCGTCATAAAGCGGTTCCAAAATATCCGGATTTGAAAAGCATAAATTCAGTAAATTACAGTCAATTTGGACCTTCCGAATGGCACGCATCGTCGTATTAATATAGTCCAATTCTCTTAACCAGCTATCATAGAATATTATGGCATCATCAGACAATTTGTGAAGACCAAATGACTGCTGAAATTTTATTATATTTAGCAAATCTACAAGACGACGGATTGGCGACGTAATGTGAATATACGCGTCCAAATCGAGCAAATCGTGACTAATATTGGTTTCAGAATTCGCCGAAATATCAATATATTGGCCGGCAGTGCTGTTCCATATTTTAATAAACTGACCCACTTCATCGGGTACTTCGACTAATTCGGTATTTACAAGATGTCCATCTTTTTTAATTAAAGCGGACCTGAAAATTCCGACCTTTTTCGAAAGCATTTCCTTGGCACAAGTGTAGTTCATTAAGACCATTAGATAGCAGACGACATCGTGGCTGTCGCGAATGCTCTTGATATACTTGGTTTTAGAGCAAAGCCTAGTAACGACATCAAATAATTGTGTATAATATTTATTCTTCAGCAAATCGGGCTCTTCATAAACAAAATTCTTAAAAACTTTTATCAAACAATTAGAGAACTTGTATGAGTTAATTTTTATTTCTCCGTTTTCTTTGTTTTCAAACAGTTCCAGGTCTAGAACAAACGCAAACCGCTTCGAGTTCGCCTGTAGCGAGCACAAACAATCCGACAAAATGGTCGGCAACATTGGTCGCTTCTTATCCGGCAAATAGATGGTCGAGATGCGTTTGGAAAACGATTGCCACAGGTTCAGTGCGTCAAGCCAGATGGTCACATTCGCAATATATATGCTTACAAGTGTATTACCATTATCTAGTTGCTTTATACTGAATGCGTCATCAAAATCTAAGCTGCCCTTGGGGTCAATTGTGAAAACGGGCCAATCAACGCGACGTTCGATACCAGCAAAAAAAGTAATATTCTCAATAAATGCGTCATTTGTTGCTCCTTTTTCCTTAATAGCCTTTGAAGTGTCTTTTTGTAGTCTCTGAATTGAGGCATTTAGGCTTTTACAATATAACTGATATTCATAGAAGCAGTCCAGAGTGTCGACAGGGCCAATAACCTGCGTCAATGTGCCTTGAGGGTGCTTTGTGGTCCAATCTTTGAATTGGATAGTTACATATAGATTGACGAAAACTTTTGAAAACCCGACATGTTTTAGTTCATATGGCACTAGAAATGGCGGTATTCGGATATCATCAGGAACACATTTGTAAAACAATTTGTTATTGTTAGGATGACGACCATATGTCTTGTTATCGGCAAGAATAAGCACAGCGGGTATATTGTCAACAGTGCGAACTGAGCTATGGACAATTGTCAATATAGACTTATTATCATAGGTAAAGACATCACCGGAAAATAGGTGATTTAAACAAGGGTCTAAATCTAATGTAACTGGTGTCAAGGTAGGCGCGTCATATACTTGCCATTTGCTATAATTGCGGTCATCAATTACGATTTTGTATAACATTTATTTGTAATTTAGATTATAATATATATATTATAACTACGTTTATAATCTTTAATATCATTTGTTATAGCTTTTTTCACTCTATAATATAAGATATCTTTTCATGTTATATAATGATAAAACACAATTACTAGTGCCACAAAATATTACTAAATGGGGGATTCTAACATCATTTTTGATTTTAGCTGCCAGCTTTGTAGCTTATAAGTACAAATATTATTTACTCACTGGAGTATCATTGTGTCTATTTCTAACATCAATAATACATTGGCATAAAATGACGGCATTCGGTCTAATAAAAATATTGGATGTAGTGTTTGGTGCATTGACACTAGGTTTAGTTACATTTTATTATATTGACGACTTCAAAGTCGAATATAAAAAAATATGGTATTATACGATAGCAATAATGGTCTCAATATTTGTATTTAATTGGGTAATTACGTATTTCCAAATAATGCGTAATAATCCTTATATACAATGTCAGCAGCAATATAACTACTTTTCGTTGGAATATACAAAACCAAATACAAGACCAAGAGAATTATGCTATTATTATGTGACATTTATACACTTAATTTTTGTTCATATTATTCCAACAACTGTTCTAATGTATTGTGTTATTAAATCGCACTAACAATTCCGTTGGATTCTTTAAAGTCATTTGCGTCAATTTCTTCTGTTACTTCTTTTATGTCTGTTACGTATTTAGTGTCTGTTACGTATTTTGTCTCTGTTACGTATTTTATGTCCGGAACTTCTTTAGTTTCATCTTTATGAATCTTTAATTCAGAAATGTTAGTAGTTTCTCCCTTTCCTTGTTGTAAACTCTTAATATCTATTTGCTTTGCTATTTTATGCTCCACATTTTGATTCTGTAAGGCATACATAAAAATATGAGGACTAATCGCAATATTATTCATATACGTCCTATATTTAAAGCTACTAACACTGGTATTTTCATCAAATTTGAATGAATACCACCAATAAGAAGGAATAAACAGGAATTTGCCGGGTGTCAATACAATTTCAAGACATTTTACCTTGTCAAAGTCAGCTCTAAATTTAGGTTGAGGGTTCCAAGGATTTATTTGAGACCGGAACTCAAGGTTCTCATAGTCTTTAACCGGATACAAATATCTACCACTCTTTGGCGGCACCAGTTTCACCTTTAATGACCCCTGTGTCACCAAAAAGTAGTTCCTATAATTTATTTCATAGCGCAATGGCGTTTCCGCACCAGCAGACCCCATGATAATATCATAGTTACAGTTTGAGACTAAAAATGGTCGCAAAAATTCGTCATTGTACGACATATTTTTTTGCGCACCGGTTTCCACAAGGAAATCTAAGTTGCCTTCACTGTAGTAGGTCGCATTTTTATCCTCTTTGAACAGTTTTGTCGCGACATGTAGGGGCAGTGGTAAAAACATGTTTTCTTCAGCTTTTTCAGAAGTAACAGTCTCGCGTATTTTGACTTCAAATATGGGGTAATTATCTAGCAAATATGACTGACTAGTTGTCTTGGTGATTTTCTCAGTATCTTCGTCACAGTCGAATAATACAGGTTGCCTTAAGTCGCAGATTTCCTCCATTTTGTCTTTAGATGCTTGCTCAATTTCATAAATTTCTAAGTCATTGCTGGTTTTTAAATGAAAATGGACGTGTAAATAGAAGAATAAAATTACACAAAATACAAACAATCCTATTATTATTTCTAACATTATATTTATATAAAAATAATAATATAATTCACAAGTTTATACGAAGTTTATCTTCTCTTTATACTACGTCTTTTATTTGTTCTTCCTTTTTTACTCTTTTTACTACTACGTCTTTTAGTAGTTTTTTGTTTTATACTACGTTTTATACTACTTCGTCTTTTATTACTACGTTTTATAGTTTTACTCCTAGAATATCCTCCTTTGGTAGTAGTATCAAACAATTTAGACAGAAACCCAAGTATTGTTTCCTTCAGCATATAAGTTTTTTGTGATAAATTACCCCAGATAGATTTGTCATTTATTTCAAGCTTTGAAAGCGTCAAATTCACAGTTTTTTCAAATAAATCAGAATTAGTCAAATGATTTATTTGTCTTTCTGTCAAACCATTAGTTCTTTTTAAAGATGTATTAACTGGTGATGGATTGGCAATTATTGTCTCCAACTTTATGTTTACATCCTTCGGGGGCGTAAATCTAAGTAAATTAAATAAATTATCGGATACAATTTTTGCAACTTCATTTGACTTTTCTCTTCTATCTTGGTCTACTGTTACTACATTTGTCCCCATAGATTTTCGTTTTGCAGTTCCCAAAGTGTTTTTAGATTCATCAATTCTAACAAGTGCGTCAGCAGGAGGATTATCTTCTTCCCATTGTTCAAACATCTCTATTATTTGTCTTCGTAGTTCAGCATCACTTTGTATAAATCCTTCTCTTGCTATCGCATTATTGTCACCATTTCGCTGCCGTCTGTCAAAAACGTCGTTTATAGGAGCACCTACATTTTTTTGTGACCAATCTGCGTCTTGATTTGCCTTAATTTTAAGTGCTTCTAATTCGGGAGGGATTGGATTTGGTGGCATGGCAGTATTTACGTCTTCTCTGCCAGATGTTTGTTTTAAAATTGAGGGACCTTTTGGTCCAGGAAAAGGTCTCGTAGTGACATTGGCTGAATCTAGTGACCCCCAACCTGACCCACTACTATCTTGACTTGAATCAATGTAAGTGTTTGCACATTGCTTTGCTTTTTTACTAGCAGGACTTTCATCATTACTACCTTGACTTAAATCACTACCTTGACTTAAATCACTAATACTACCTTGACTTGACATTACCTAATTAAAATAACCAAATATTATTATTTTATTTTAATTTTTGCTACGCTTAAAACAGTCGCCCTTTATAAGTTTTAATCCACGATTTTGGGCGCCACAAAGAATGAAACTGTGCTCCCTTCGCCTAAACTATATTTTAAAGACATCGGATATTCCGCACTAATTCCCAAACTAATTTCATTGCCCAGCTTTGACGACAAACACATCTTACCAATGTGTGTCAGACTATACGAAATATCCATCTTCTCTCCCTCCGAAATGGCAAACTCATTCAGACTATCAATCGGCACATTCACCTTCAATTTACCCGAATCACCATTCGAATTAAGCTCCAATAGGTCCTCTGTACAAACAATATTCAGATTTTGACCAAAGACCATAAGCTCCGAGATTAACTCACCAAACTTCTTCGCATCCATTGTAAACTCCACATCATAGTCCACCTCCGGTATCATAAGTGTCTCGTGTTCAACATCCATGAGTGGCAGTTCAAAGAAATGGTCAAAATTATCCTTCACCTTTGCCTCTGTATTACTTAGTAAATTAATACACAATTTATCAGGCGCTGAAACATCATCAATCTTAATTTCCATACGGTTATGCTTTAAAGCATAATTCATCATCGTCGCAAAACTGGCAGCATCCACAGCTATATTTGTTGCTGAATCAATAACATATTCGGAAAACCACGCAGCCTTAATTACAATGCTAGACAGGCAAATGTGCGACTTGTCCATAGACTGAATATAAAGCTGACCTAATTCAAACTGTAGACTTAAATAGGACCCCCAATTCTTTAAAAGCTGAAATAACGCAACAAACATTTCTAATTTGGCCTTGTTTTCAATTGTTAGTTTCATTTTTATTACTAAGTAAATAATAATAACAGATTATATTTAATATGTTTTCTTTTTACACATTTATAAAAATCACTAATAGATAAAAACTAATCAAAATCTAGTAAATTTATAACCGAAGTGGATGAAGTAGTAGTTGACAACTGTGTCTTGTGTAGCTGTTGCGTCAAATAATCTATTGTCATAATCTTATTATTGATATCCTTTTCCAGTTTCGCAATGATAAGTCGCTGATTAGAAATAACTTCTTTGGACTTCTCAAGTTCAACATAAAAATTAGCCTTATTTAGATTCAAGCCTTCTAACCATTTTTGATGTACCTTTGTCTTTGTATGACTAACAAATACACTATGAGTTTCATATATTTTATCTTTCCTGGAGCCACACGGACACACAAGTCCTTTCTTTATATAGTTGAATGGTGGCACTTTGTCTACATATATGCCATTATCATTTATACTAGGACTATAAATATCAGGTTCAACAACTAATTCCATTTTATAGTTATAATTATAGGTATAATAAATTACAAAAATGTATTTATATAGATTTGTAATTTATAAATATGTAATTTATAAATATGTATTTAGTTATTTAGTTCCTGCTCAATGAGTACCTTCAAATCAGTACCAACAAATTCTGTACTGTCATCCTCTACTATATTAGTATCATCTGTTTCTCCAGAATCATTAATATCATTTAAACTAATTTTTAATATTTGCTGACTATTATCCATAGTTAATTTTTGTAAAGCAGACAATTCAGCCTTCAATGTTTCAATCTCTTGTTTCAACAACTTTTGTTCGTTGGTTAAAATCGCAATAGCTGACTTAGATTGAGTTAATAGAGGTTTAAAAGTGTCTACTTGTTGCTTTAACAAGTCTACATTTTGCTTTAACAAGTCTACATTTTGCTTTAAAGCAATTGTTTCACTAGTAGAAGAAGTTGTTCCTTGAGTTTGTACTGGCTGACTTTCAAGAGTGTCCAATCTAGAAAGAATTACATCAATAATACCACTGTCAATATTTGAATTAGTCATTTCCTTTTCATTTAAATGAGTTTCTACTTTGCCTAAACGTAAAGTAATAAGAGTAATTGCTTGCGCCAATGTCATTTTATTAACCCCACTAATGCCGGCGGGCGATTCTTGATGTTGCTGTTGTTGCTGCATCATTTGTTGTTGTTGTAATTGAGCTTGTTGGCCTGCTAAACGTCCGGTTGTGCCAGGTCTAATTTGCCCTTGAGCTTGTTGCTGTTGACCTTGTCCCTGCGAGAACATTTGCGAGGAATTGATGGATGGCTGAGGTCCCCGGCCAGGAGCGGCAGGTTCCGGACCCCCTGCTCGCCTTCGTTGTGCTGCTTGTACTGCTCTATTTTGGCTCATTGGTAAATATAAATAATAATAATAATTTGTTTCTAAATACTTTACGCACTTCTTTATTTACTTTTCTTAGGAAAAAGTGGAACAAAAAAGGCAAAGTTAATAACTAATAAAGACTTTATAAAATATCGCATCCATAATAGCATGATAATAATTGTTATAACTAGAATACGTTACTAATATAAAATATTTTAAATATATTTTATATACAACTATTGTATAAATGCAATTGCTATTAGTTGACAATCGCGTAAAAGATTTTCAGACTGTTACTGAATCAATTCTAGATACTGTTGATATTGTTTCAGTTGATTTTGATAATGACACATATGACACACTTGTATCCAAGATACCCGTGAAAACATATGAAAGTGTAGGTGTTTTCCAAGAAAATTACGATTTAAATACGTATCAATTGGTCAAGTTGTTTTCCAATTCTGTTTTAAGTGGCGTGGAAACTGAGGACCCTACTTTAGAAACATGGACGCAATACAAATCGTTGATTTCGTATTTCAAAGATACATTACAAGCTAATACATTGGATTTGATGGGCTGTAACATACATTCTAGCCCTGATTGGAATTATGTGATTGATTATTTAAAAACTCATTTACAAATAAACATTAATTCGTCAAATGACAATACTGGGTCATACAATTTTGGTGGTAATTGGATTTTAGAATCTGGAAATGTTGATTTAATAGGAAAGTATTTTAGCAATAATATTGAAAAATACAAATTTGTTCTGGGAACTGTAAGTAATCATACGGTAATTTTAAAAAATGACGGGACAGTTTTTGCATTTGGTTCAAATGGTGAAGGTCAATTAGGCGATGGAACTACTATACAAAGATTGTATCCAGTTCAAGTTAAAAAAGATAACTCTACATATTTAACTCGCGTTGTCCAAGTTTCAAATGGACAAAATCACACAGCCTTTTTACTAATTGACGGAACTGTTTATACAGTTGGAAAAAATACTAATGGTCAATTGGGGGACAGAACTACTCAACAAAGATTGTACCCAGTCCAAGTTTTAGCAGGAGAAGGAGTGCCTTTAACTGGCGTTGTTCAAGTTTCATGTGGTGAAGCTTTCACAGCATTTCTGCTAAATAATGGTACAGTTTACACAGTTGGTATAAACAGTTATGGTCAAATAGGTGACGGAACTACTCAAGAAAGATGGTATCCAGTTCAAGTTAAAAAAAATATTTCTTCATTTTTAACTAACGTTGTCCAGGTTTCATGTGGTTCAAATACTACAGCTTTTATACTAAACAATGGTACTATTTACACAGTTGGATTAAATAACTTTGGTCAATTGGGAGACGGAACTACTACCCAAAGAACTTATCCAGTTCAAGTTATAAAAAGCCCAGGAGTAGCTTTAACTAATGTTGCACAGGTTATATGTTTAACATACCATACAGCATTTTTATTAAACAATGGCACTGTTTACGCAGTTGGGGCTAACAATAGGGGTCAAGTTGGAGACGGGACTACTAGCAATAGGAGCTATCCAGTTCAAGTTAAAACAAATCCCTCTACATATTTGACTAATGTTGTTAAAATTTCTGGAGGCTATAATTATACAACTGTTATACTAAGTAATGGAACTGTTTACACATTTGGGTATAACAATTGGGCTCAATTGGGAGACGGAAACACTACTATACAAACTTCATATCCACTTCAAGTTAAAGCAAATAACTCTACATATTTAACTAGCATTGTTCAAGTTTCTTGCGGTACTGATTACACATTTTTTTTGAAGAGTAATGGTACTATTTACGCAGTTGGAAGAAATAGTAATGGACAATTAGGAGACGGAACTACTGAACAAAGATATTATCCAGTTCAAGTTTTAATAAGCGTAGGAAATAACTTTGTAGGAGGCTATCTTATTACAGATTACAACAATTATTATTATAAAAATAAGTCAAATATAACAAATCCTAACTTAGATAGTCTTACTTATTCAGATTTAGATTATTCAATAATTGGATTAATACCCGTACCACCTACAATTACAATTACGAGTGTAAATGGAACTTCGTTGAATCGTGAAAGCCCAACTGTTTCTATTAGTTTCACACAAACTCCATCTGACTCAATTATTACAAAATATGCTTACAGCATTGATGGTTCAAGTTACACTGATTTAATCCAAACATCTACTCCTTTAACTATTCCTGCCACTGGATTAATAAGTGGACAAAGTTACTCGTTTCGAATTAAAGCAATTCTTGGTACTGGTTCAAGCAACGCATCCACAGCAGTTTCAGCTCAGTTTACTATGCCACCCACAGCACCCACAATTACGAGTGTAAACGGAACTTCGTTAAGTCGTGAAAGTCCAACGGTTTCTATTAGTT
>Ga0114971_10001425_pt1 | contig 16263 bp, 15 predicted proteins | sample M_140625_MF_Meta_FD_87320 | JGI IMG/M metagenome (GOLD analysis project Ga0114971, IMG submission 87320) | Freshwater microbial communities from Lake Montjoie, Canada to study carbon cycling - M_140625_MF_MetaG | ecosystem: Environmental > Aquatic > Freshwater > Lake | place: Lake Montjoie...
AATAACAGATAAAAGGGAGGGGAAAAGCGAAGCGGCGACAATGGAATCCGCTTCGCGTATTCTGAGGACCGAAGGTTTCCAGAGAAATAACATATAAAAGGGAGGGGTTCGGGGAACCGTAGGTTCCCTGAGAAGGTTCCCAGAGAAGGTTTCCAAGGAGAAAAAAACAATATGTACAGTGTTTTTTGTTGTGTTAAATAATTAGGTGTTTTTTTAAATGGTGCGGATGAAAGCGTGAGAGGTGGGGTGGTATAGGTTGTTGTGTTGGTCGATGAGGAAGGTTACGCCGTCGATGGAGGTTTCTTTGGTGAGGATTTCCTCGTCATCGTCTTCGTCGTCGATGACGACGGGTTGTTCTACAACGTTGTCTTTGTCTTGGTCGAGTTTAGTATTTTTGCGGGGCTTTTTGTCCTTGTCCTTGGTGTTGGTCTTGGTGTTGGTCTTGGGCTGAAATTCGGCGGCGGCGGTAGGTTCAGGAGCGGGAACAGGGTCAACCGGTGCCTTGGCCTTGGCCTTGGTTTTCTTGACCTTTACCTCGGGTTCAACGGGAGCCTCAACCTCGGGTTCAACAGGAGCCTCTTGGACGACTTCAGGCTTCTTGGCATTCTTGCGAGGCTTCTTCTCCTTGACTTCGGGTTCGACGGGAGCCTCTTGGACAACTTCAGTCTTCTTGGCGTTCTTGCGAGGCTTCTTGACTTCGGGTTCATTGCGCGCTGCATCGACGAGATTCTGAATGACGTCCTCGTCGGAAACATCGCTCTGAACGGTGACGGTCTTCTTGGCCCGAGGCTTGCGAACCTTGGGCTCCTTGACGGGCTTGTTCTTGGCTGCGATGAACTTCTTCATGACCTTGGCGTTGGCAGAGGCTTGTGAATGGAAACTCTCATAGTAGGCAATCTGGTCATCGAGGGAAGACATGAGCCGAAGTTCACCGAAGAGCTGTTCAACGAGCTCTTCATTGAAAACACCCTTGACACGAAGACTCTCGACGAGAGAGTAACCAAAGACGAGCATCTTGCTGTACTTGGCGGGAAGCGTGGGCTTCCTAGGAGCCTTGGGCTTGGCTTCCTTGACCTCAGCGACTTGAACGAGAACGGAATTAGCAGGAGACGACATTATGGATTCACGAATAGATTAAATGTGAGCGAAAAACACAAATTCCAAAAAAAGACTTTCAATTTTATTTCGTATCAAAATCTTGGAAAATTGAAAGTCCAAGATTGGGTTGATATTTGACCAAAACCAAGATGCAGACGATCGAAGAAATGAACGCCATTTTGCGCGAAAAAATGATGAGAATGCACATAGCGCCAGAGGAAATGTATCGCAATAAATCAGATCTATATTCGAAGTTTGACGCGAATGGCGTTCCCACTCACGAAGCCGACGGAAAGGAGATCAGCAAGAGTTTGTCCAAGAAACTCCAAAAAGAATGGGAAAAACAGAAGAAACTTTACGAAGGGCGAAACGAATTTCAATGACTTGAATCTCAGTAAATCACTCATTTCTTGTTACGCCCTATAATATTCACTAAAACGGTGACAAAAATACAATCTTGGACAAAGAGAACAAGAGATCGCAATTCCAGGATAGTAAAGTTCAAGATTCTACTCTGCGAATATTATTTAATGACTATGAAAATAAAAATGTCCAAGATTGCGCCATGCAAATCCATCAAAATCCGTGCATTTTTAATTTTATAATAAAACCCCAAAAATCGATAAAATTGAAAGTCTTTTTTCATTTATGGTGGTTATTTTGTGTAGTCACAAAGGCAGTAGTCTTTGCGCGTGACTACGCAAGTGGGCGACCGTGAGCTCCCGTCTGTGATTACACGGGGAGTGCTCTGGCACCACGCGGGAATACCGTTGACGGCGATTGGTTAATATCGTCGCCGCCCTCCTATATCTCCACAGGGATAGGAAAGGGGCTTACTCATTGGGTGAGCTATTGGCGTGTATATCTAACAGGGTTCGATGAGAAGTTTCTACCCTATGTGGCAGCCCCACTGAAACGAAACAACCTGGCCGAGGTGGAGTGTTATGCAGCATTTCGTCGGTTCCCCCCGGTTACAGTCTGATGAACTACGCCGGGAATGAGGGCAGAAGCCTAAGACTCATTAGCAACAACAGAACAGATAGAATTAGACAAGCGAAATTTTGGTATGATAGAGAGGAAGAAGAGGAGGCGGATGACCGCGCAAATGAATGGTGGCCATGTGAAGAGATAGAGAACCCTGACGAAGTCTATTGTCGCGAACTCTACTCTTGGGAAACCGAGGGGGAGTTCAACTGGGAGATGGACAAAGCACAGATTAAGGCGCTCTTTGAAAGCGGTGATCTGTGCCAGTGCGCACAGGAAATGTGTCAAAAGGCGTTCCGGAGCAGCGCAGCAATTGACATTCAGGGAGAACCTGTGTCGAGGGAATTGGCGACTAGCGCCGAGGCGGATAGTGTATATTGCCACAAAGATTGCGCCAGTAAAGCCTATTTCGAGATGAGATGGGAGGGGAGAAAGGAGAGTCGAAGAGAGGCGTTGGTTCAAAACGAAGCAGCAGAAGAGGACGAGGAGGAAGAGGAGGAGGAAGAGGAAGACGAGGACGGCATGCTCAAGTGCGAAAACATGTGCGGAAGAACAATTTCGCCATACAAGAAAATCAGGTCCAAGTACTTATCGGAGTTCTTTGACACAGAACTGTACTATTGCAGCACAGGGTGCTGCAAACGACACGAAGCGGAGGTTCGTGGTCAAGCGCATAGTTTGGGGTACTAATACGTAAAAACGGGAAGCGCGAAAAAAAATATAAAAATTTTTTTCGTCATTTCTCGATAAATTACTCATTTATCGTTTAGTAATGTGCGGAGGCAATGAAACGTTTGTGCAAATCTTGGACAAATGGGGGATATTTTGTGCAAATCTTGGACAAAATTCTAGAGATCAAATGGACCCCGAAAAAAAACAATATGTACATATTTTTTATTTTACTTTGCTTTTTCTACATCATCTCATTTACACTCATCGGTCACGAGGGTGAGTATTGAATATTACATATCCCTCACTCAGGGACCGAGCTCTCCACACCCCATTCTCTTGCTCCTCCTCTTCCTCATCATGCTCCTCCGCTTCGTGCTCCTCCTCCTCCTCCTCATCATGCTCCTCCGCATCGTGCTCCGCCCCAGAATACGTGCGCTCTCGTCCCTCTCCTTCGCTAAGCTCCATCTCCAATATAGTCTGACGAAGACGCGCCACCAGATCCTTAAGCTCCGTAATGCGCTCGTTCTGCTCACCAATGAGGCCCTCCATGAGCGCATAGTTGTTGAGAATCTGGTGAATGTTCTTGGGAATCTCCGCAACGCGCTTGATAGGCGACTTGTTGATCTTGATATTGATGAATCGACGACGGCTTGGATTCGACGCACTCACGAACTCCACCTTTGACCCGTCAGTTGGCGACACGCCACCCGTAAGTTGCACCGCGTCTTCCGTCTCCAACATTCTAGAGATGTCGATATAAGCTTGACTTTGGTCATACCAAAGGGAGAAATGCACAAAAGCCGAACTGACATTGCGGTCGCCGCTGTGCGCAGGCTTGGAAATGAAGTCAACGCGCTCGACCTTCCCCATAGGAAGAATGTTCTCGAAGTAATGCTGAAATGCCATCTCGTTGTTCATGACGACACCATCAATCATGAGATCACTGGGGATCACGGGAATAAAGAGACTCATCCAAGAAGTAGAAGTAGAAGTAGAAGAAGACATGGTATTAGTAGACTGAAATGCAGGCGAAATTTATATTTTCCGAAAAAAGACTTTCAATTTTATAACATCTTGAATTTCTTGGAACACTCATTTCTTGTTATGTCACTCATTTCTTGTTATGTCACTCATTTCTTGTTATGTCACTCATTTCTTGTTATGTCACTCATTTCTTGAATAAAATAAAAATCAACAAAAAATACATTATATACAATTATACACTATCGCCGTATTTATTGTCGGCATATGGGGCACTTTGTACATCTTGGAGCACATTGAACGCATACATTATGGCACTTGAACCCCACCGTCTCATCACAGAAATCCACGGCTTTTATAGCCAGCGTATTGAACTCTAGTGCATTGAGACAGCAGGGACAGTCGGGGTCCTTTGCAATCTGCGCTTCAATCGCCGCGCGACATTGAACAATCAGATTCTCTCTCGTTTTCTCTGAGATCTTCTCAAAGAAGGCGGACTTCTCCCGCTTGAGTTCATGTGGTATTGACGCAACCATAGCCTTATGCACGTTGAACGAATAGTCCCTCGTCTGAATACCATATCGCAACTGCTTCTGTAGTAACTTAATGATACGGTCTTTTTGAATGACCTCTTTCTTCAGCTTGGCAATAAGAGATCGCCGCGGCATCGAGGGGTTTTCGGCCATCATCCTGGCTTCCATTTCTATATAAGCGGGGGATTGAATGATGGCTTCGGTGCGTTTTTCAATGGCAACCTTGGGTTCTCTGACACCAGCAACCGCACTTTTGAAATGCGATACGGCCACACCGAACCTAGTTTTAAGCTGTTTTGATATAAAGTCCGTGTCCTTATACACCTTCCCCTTCTCCACGAGCCTTTCCTTGTTTTTCCACACGGTTGGGTCAAACCCGTCAACGACCGCCTGCAGTCCATTGATAATGTCCGCCTCCTCTTCGGTGAACTCAGGAATCACACGAATAGGATTGACCACAGGAACCCGAGCAACTGGAGCCTCTTCCTTAATGCGTCGAATGGGTATTGTGTACTCCGCCTCGGGTTTCCTCATACGGTCGACTCTCTCCTGGTGCAACTGACCAAGTAAGGCGTTCATTTTGGTTGAATTGAGCGCAAATCCTCAAATCTTGGAAAGGCCTTTCAATTTTTTCAACGCACTCATTTATTGTTATATTACTCATTTCTCGTTATGTTACTCATTTCTCGTTTCGTTTAATATGGTGGCTTGCCGGGGTGGCTTGCCTGGGTCAAAAGCCTGGGTCAAAAGCCTGGGTGGCTTGCCTGGGAGGCTTGCCTGGGTGGCTTGCCTGGGTCAAAAGCCTGGGTGAAAAGCCTGGGTCAAAAGCCTGGGTCAAAAGCCGGGGTCAAAAGCCTGGGTCAAAAGCCTGGGTCAAAGGCCGGGGTCAAAAGCCGGGGTCAAAAGCCTGGGTCAAAGTCCAGGCGGCAAAAGCCGGGGTCAAAGGCCTGGATCAAAAGCCTGGGTCAAAAGCCCTGGGTCAAAGGCCAAGGTCAAAGGCCTGGGTCTCCTAGTGATCAAATGTCACGCTTACCAGAGTCAAAGAACTTGGTTTCAAACGCAGTACAAAGGATTCATCTACGTTAATCTATTTTATAAATTATATAATTTAATACAAATGAAAAAGGTACTTATAACAGGTAGTTCAGGATTGGTGGGTAAAGCAATTCAAAACATATTACCAGATAAAGAACAATATATATTTATTACATCAAAGGATGCAGATTTAACCGACATGTCAGAAACAAAACGACTATTCGAAAAATACAAACCAACACACGTTATTCATTTAGCAGCTTGTGTGGGAGGTCTTTATAAAAATATGAATAATAAAGTGGAAATGTTAGAACAAAATTTATTAATGAATTTCAATATCGTAAAATGCGCGCATGATTACAAGGTAGAAAAATTAATAGCGTGTTTATCGACGTGTATTTTCCCAGATAAAACGACGTATCCGATAAACGAAGAAATGTTACACGATGGTCCACCGCATAATTCAAATGATTGTTATGCCTATGCAAAAAGAATGTTGGAAATACAATGCAATGCATACAGAGAAAATTACGGAGACAATTTCATTTGTGTTATACCAACGAATATTTACGGACCATATGACAATTTCAATCTAGAAGATGGACACGTAATACCGTCACTTATACATAAATGCTATTTGGCAAAAAAGGAAGGAAAACCATTCATCGTGAGAGGAACCGGAAAGCCATTAAGACAGTTTATTTATTCGGAAGATCTTGGAAAATTAATTTTATGGGTATTGGAAAATACCAATGAAAGAAGTTTGATTCTATCGGTGGACAAAGAAGACGAAGTCACAATCGAACACATGGCAAGGTTGATAGCCAAAGAATTCGATTACGAAAATAACCTGTTTTTCGATGCATCGTTTTCGGATGGTCAATATAAAAAAACGGCGGATAATAGTAAATTGATGAGCCTATATAATGATTTTGATTTCATAGCCCACGAAGAAGGCATAAAAAAAACGGTGAAATGGTTTACAAATAATTACGAAACCGCCAGAAAATAAAATATCAAATGGCATTCTCGATATTTCGACACAGTAGGGAAAAGAAAATAATACTAGATACTCGAATAAGGCGCTGCATATTATAAAACGGAATTATATTTTGCATTTTATCGTCCTTATAAATATCGTGTCGTATCCAAAACCAATACATAAATCCTCCGACGGTAAACACAAAAGGCTCAAAGGAATGCAAATGATTCGTGCTAGAAATAATCGTTAAAAGATTAGATCCGTCCAATAATTCACGGGAAGCAATACGACGTAATCCGGAAAATGCACCCCGAATCTGTATCAAATTTTGTAGATTTGATCTTGGACCAAAGAAGCATAACGAACCAATTATTCCCGACACAATCAAGAGACCTTTTAGAAAATACATTTGTTTTGTTTATAACATACCAGAGTATTTTAAACCGATGAAGATTTAAAATGGGACAAACCTCCTATGGAGGTTTGCCTTTTTAATTCATTTATCGGTGACGGTTGCCCTTAAATATCTAGTGGAACGCCCGCGGGCGTTCCATTTTAAATCTTCAAGGGTGTATAAATAATCAATTTTACATTTTACAAATCACCTTTTCATATGATAAGGATCGTTTGGTATTAAAGCGCAATCATTATCGAATCGAATGTGGCGTTTTACTATTTCTCCCAAAGGAGCCTGAACCGGAACTAACGCCTTGACAACCTTTTTACTATCGTAATTATAAATATCCAAAATCTTGGACACGGCTTCGCTACGAAGTATGTCTTCGTTTTCCATTTCTATCAAACGAATGGTTTCGACCTTATCAGGAAACGCCTTTAGTTTATTCATCAAATCAAACAACCCATTATCCACCATACGATCACTTTGTTTCAAATCCCCGGTAATTACCATCTTGGACCCCTCGCCAATTCGAGTCGTGAGCATAAGCATTTGATTAGGAGACGAGTTTTGCATTTCGTCGGCAATAATGAATGCCTTTTTAAAAGTCCGACCACGCATGAATGCCAAGGGAGAGATTTCAATAACACCGCTGGCCACCATAAAATCAATCTCCTTTTTCTGGTAGAATTCGGATAAAATATCGAAAATAGGCCGTGTCCAAGGATCCATTTTTGCAACCAGGCTTCCGGGTAAGAATCCAATCTCTTCTTCAACCGATACAACGGGACGTGTCAAAATTATCTTTTGTATATTTCCGCGCTTCAATTCATGAACTGCTGTATTACAAGCAAACAGCGTTTTACCAGTTCCGGCAGGACCAGTAGAAAGAAGAATGGATACGGAAGGATCTTCTAAATATTCGACGTATTTTTTTTGATTTATGCCGCGAGGAGTGTACAAAGGATACATAGATTTCATTGAATCGGACCCGTTTTTTTTAGCGCGCATGACCAATGTCTTATGTGAACGCGATGATCCAATAATCGGAAAAAAAAGAGTTCCGAATTTCATGATATTGAATATAAAAGACATGTATAACCTTAGTATATAAATTTTATATGATTATATCAATGAAGATTTCATCGGTGACGATTGCGCATGAATATATGTTATGAATAACATAACATCTATGCAACACCCAAAAGCCAACCCCAAATGCTATACCCAAATGCTATACCCAAATGCTATACCCCTGTCTCGCGTAAAAATTGTCCATGGTACAAAATATATTTTTATGCGGTTTAAAAAATGAGATCAAAAGAATGAAATCAAAATGAGGTCAAATAGTGCAGTTTCGAGACAATATAAGTATTTTGTTTTCTTTAAATGATTTTATACGATTAATATTCTCAAATCGTCGGCAAAGCAACATTCCAAGTCCAACTGTTCAATTTCAATCAAATTTTCATTATTTACGGTTTTTCTTATGTGATCCGCAAACTCGCATTCGGGGCTTCTTAAAAAGTGATAGGTAAATTTTTTAAGATATTTACATCGAATGGCAAATAATCCTAGTACGCAATCGTCAAACATATATTCTTTGGTACAAACATTAAAAAATTTAACAAAAGCATCAATCGTATCGCTATGCGTTTTAACTAAATTTATAAAATTTAAATTTAATATTTTATATCGCCCGGTTAATTTAATAACAATATCGTCGTCTTGGATATTATAGTTATTTATTACGTCTTTAATATCGAATAATTCATTCCCCCCCTTATGTTTGAAATCTATTTTATTATTGTCTGTATAAAAAACATCACAACTGAAATCGTCTAAAAAAGTTCGCCTTGGTCCATTATTTTCAACTATAATTGGTTTAATCAACGAGTCATTTTCAACTAAGCCCAATAATTGTTGTATGCACTCAATATATCTATTTTTTCTATGGTCTTCATTTTTTACACCTTGTTTATTGAGAATAGAGGTAGTGATTATAATATAGATCATAATATATTTACTATTTAATAAAATAATCGTCATTGAACACAACTCTGTGTTAAATCTATGAAAATCGAATCAACAATAATATATAATGAGTTTGGAAGAAGAATTGGATTTATCTTGGCTCGACGCCATAAATAATACGGAAGCGCCGACCAAATATTTCAAAACGGATATGGAAGATATAACTATTTTTTTCATTTACTTGAATAAATCATCAACAATATTCAAAATCGAAAAAGAAAAACACGTCTTGGAAAAAGTAGACAAGAAGAGAGTTTTAAAAAAAGAGGTATTGATAAAAGCGATACAAAAAAGACGGAACCCAGAGCCAAAGATCAGATATAAATTGAGAGAAGTTCTTGTGTATTCGATAAACATTGATCCCGCCGAAATACCCGAATATGTAAAAAATCCAAACAAAAATGAGGAAGAGAACCACATAACACCAATGGAAATAATAGAAGATATTGTTTTCAGCGAGTGTTTACCAATATTTCATAAAGTAAATAACTGTTTTGTGATTTTAGAAGAAATGGTCTTGGTTTTAAGTGAAAAAAAGACTCTTGTTTCTATATTAAAAAAGGAACCCACGAAAGATATAAAAAGGACAAAAAAGGTAAGAATTTCACCGGACACAGTTATAAAAGAATCGAAAAGTAAAACGGAAAAAGCAAGGGATAAATGAATTAAACATAGATCAATAAAAATAGCATATGAATTTCGAAAAAGTCTTACCGATGTCAGAGGATAAAAAATTATTAGGAGACGAATCGGTAGAAAGATTATTAAATATAATTTGGTTTAATTTATCGAGGAAAGAAAATACCAACGAATTAAAGGAAATTTTTAAAGAGGTCTTGGAAAAGATAAAACGGAGACGTCAAATGAATCACAGTCCAAAAAAAACAATAGAGTATTTAGAAATGATCTTATGTACAATAGCTTACACGCGCGATATAAGATACGGGAAAGGAGAACGCGATTTAACCTATATGATGATTTATGCGTTATACAAAATTTTCCCAATTCCGGCGATTTATTTAATAAAAGAAATAGTTGGCCAAAACGAAGAATCCTATGGATCTTGGAAGCAAGAATCTTATGGATCTTGGAAGGATATTTCCAGATTATGCGATTACGTCAAAACAGAAACCAGCGAACACAGTCCATTGATAACAACCTTGGTAGAAATGGCAATAAAACAATTGAAACGGGATGAAAAAGAAGAATCATTGTCGAATGTTGCAAAATGGATTCCTAGAGAAAACTCGAAATATGGATGGGTATTTGATATATTCGTAAAAAACTATTACCAATTGTCTAGCGAACCAACCAATGAAAATAGACGCACCTTTCGCAAATTAATATCCAGAACAAATCGTAAATTGGATACACCAGAAATAGATAAAACCGGGTTAAAATCTTGGACAAAACGAAGAGACCTTCCTTTCAATAAACATGCGTCAATAAAAGATGTAAATTTTTCAATCCCGATCGACCGTTTTATAAAGAAGGCAAAAAAAATAACCGAAGATTCAGATAAAAAACAACTCGACGATCAATGGATAAAATATTCAAAGCAGTGGTCCGAATTAAATAAATATATAATACCATTGGTCGACGTTTCAGCGGACAAGACAGAGTACGAATACAATTCAGCGATAGGAATAGGAATATTACTTTCGCAAAATTCGCTTCTACGAAATAGAATGATTTGTTTTTCGCAAACCGCGTCTTGGATTTCGTTGAATCAAAATCTTGGTTTTACAGATACGGTAAAAGAGATAATGAATAAGGTCCCCGCGCCTACCTCGAGATTAATAAATACAGGATTTGATTTAATAAAAAAGGCAATCTTGGAAACCAAGATGGAGAAAGACCAAATCAATAATTTGGAAATAGTAGTCATATCAAATTTTGCAAATGATACATGTCATGATTACCAATACATGGTAGATAATATATTTAATGGAAAAATTACCGAACAAAAGATTAAAACGATACCAAATTTGACATATTGGAATATTTCACAGAAACTGACAATACTGAACAAGGAAAAAAAGCCGCAAGAAAATCACTGTAAAGGTATAAAATATATAGCAGGCCAAGTATCCTTGGCTGAATTCATAAGCAATAAAACCAAGATGGAAACCATGAGAAAAATATTATCGAATCCAAGATACGATAAAATCAGAAATATGTTTGAAAGTTTACGCGACGACGACTCTACGCTGTATTAATTCGTCATCATCTTCTAGTTGGTGAAGTGTGTTTTGTTTTACTGCCTTTTTAATATTTTTCAAAAAAGTCGAATCATCAATCTTTTTCCTGGAAGATTCGATGAACGCGCCGTATTCTTGTTTATTGACTTTATCAAAAATCTTTTTTAAATCGCCAAGAGTTGTAAATGCGTCTTTACGCTTACATGGAGGAGATAAAATGAGATCTTTAATCAAGATTAAATAATTCGATAAAAACGAGGGCAATTTATCATGAACACGTATAACATCAGTGTGATATAACTCTTTGATAAATATGACGGCCAAAGAATAATTATCCCACGATTTGAATGATTTTACCAGATCATTAAACATGGTTTGCCAAGATTTACCAAGAAACGAGTTGACATAGTCAAAACATTGTTTTTTCAATACAATGCGTTCGCTTTCCAAAATACCTTTTTGTAAAGCGCGGTTTTCAGTAATATATACCGTAATATTTTCCTTTAGTTCTTGAAGAGAAGTAATGGTAGAATTCAACGTAAATTGTTTTTTGTGAACATAACGACTGATATAACATAAAATCAATATTTCCACGCACCAGCATTCGTATGTTTCATACAAGGAATAAAAATTGTCTTTATAATTTTGAGGACTCAATTGATCCATTTTTATAGAGAGACCAAAATCGATGATGATAGGAGAATCCATTTTTTCATTATAGATAATATTATTTTGCTTGAGATCATAATGAACAATATTTGCGTTGTTTAACAGACGGATGCTTTCGAGTAGATATAAATGAGAATTGACAAACTGCTTGATATATTTACGAAACTGGTTTATAGAATCAAACTTTTCGGAATTATCCAAGGACTTGGTGAGCAGACTCTCTAAATATTCACCCAATGATTTATTTCCAGCATATATCATTTTGCTAGATGCAAAAGTTGGAGGAGGAACTTCAAATTTAGAATCCATAATAACGTCACATTTTTCGACCTGTTTATCGTCAATGGTAGAAACATCTATATTACAGTTTTTTATGATTGTTGCGTATCTGTTATTGAAATTAGGCAATTTACGAATTTCTTTACCAATATTGATTTCTCGCTCCAATGTAATATCTTTAACCTGAACTTTGGTTATATATTTATCACTATCCGGTTTATTTGAATTACATTTCATTCCAGGGTGAAAGACACACCCGTATGTACCTTGGGCTACAAATTTGATTTCCTTTTTATTATTTTTGACTTTAATTGCGGGTTGTTCGTTGTTCATAGTATATATATTTAGTGAATATTTTTAAAACAAGAGCGACGCATGACAATAATATATCAAAATATAGTATAATGGCAATCAAGAAAAAAAACACGCGTAAAAATAAATCCATATTGGGCGGAAGATATAGTAAAGAATACTATTCCTTTAATGATGTAGAGAATCTTTCTGAAAATATATTATTTACTAGAGAAGTGCAAGATTGCCCTACCCCAACCGAAAATTGTAATGATGAATGTATAGTAATGAAAATGGTAAAAAAAGACGACAAATATCATTTGACCTATGTAAAGACATCCGACAAAAGAGAAAGATACGCTGTAATTTCATATAATGAGAATGATAATACGAAACATTTAATAGGCTATCCGAGCGACCAAAATTTTGCTATAGACGGGGGATCTTCAAAATTTAAAATGGTAATATTCAGAAAAGATCCTCTTGAATTGAACGGTAAATTTATTTCATTTGAATTAACAAACACTATATATATATATAAATACTTGGTCTATGCAGAAAAGGAAAAATTCAACGTGATGAAATTTGACCCAACCGATGAAGAAAAGTTATATATAGAGTTCAGAAATTTTTATTCAAGGCCTTATTTACCACATAACCATGAAAACTATAATAAATTATTTCAAATAAAAGGCGCAGAAATAACTGAAATTAGAAACGAAAAGTATAAAGATTTAAAAATTGCATTCAATAATACAGATAAAAAAATTATTGAAAATGAATCGTCTATTTTGTACTATAATGGTATTTTAAACACGAAGTTCAAACCATTGAAAAATTTCACAATATTAACTAAAGAAGAATTTGAAGAAAAATATTTCAGTAACCGAAATGAAAAATACCAAAAATTTTTATCTAGTTTGGAAACCCCGTCAAAAAATGCGTCGGGGGGTAAAATAAATAAACGCAGAAAAACAAAGATAAAAAGAAGGAATTCAAAAAAGTAGAGAAAACGTTTATCACCCTCTACCGAGGAAGGGGTTCGTGTAATAGTATTTCGCAATCTTTCATTCCTATAAAAGGAGGGGGTACAGCGAAGCGGATTCTGATGACCTTAGCGAAGCAAAAGGTTCCCTGAGAATTAGACTTCCGCCAAATACATATTCGAATACCCACCGATCTTGACAATTCGATAGCCTAGACCATAAATATACTCAAAAAGCGCCTTATCTTCGGTATTAGATTCAAACAGAATCTTGGGAAAGTTGGATCGCTTCAAAGTCTCTAGTCCGCCTTGTAAAACAAATAGTTCATTTTCTTCTACATCCATTTTGATAAACCCGATGTTCGAAAGATTGAAACTATCCAAAGTTGAAACCAAGATCTCTTCCTCCAATAAAATACCGGAAGAAGCATGCATAGAAGATCCGCCCCCATCCATACTCACAATTTTCAAAACCTGTTTCCCAACCTGATATTCCGAGCCAAGACCATAATTAATACAAGTAATATTTTGTATGTTTGACAGAGCCACCCCACCACAAAGTGCGTAATAAGTCATCTTTTGTGGTTCAAATGCGTAAACGTGCTGACACCGATCCGCAATAGAAATAGAATAAGTACCGGTATGCGCACCAATATCGAGAAACACTTTATCCTTGGAACATAATTGCTTGGACCAATCGATCAACTGGTTTTCGAATAGACCGCGATTGGTATAATAATCGATATTCACCTTTGGCAAAACATAGGTCAAAGACGAATTCAAATAAATGACCTGATCTTTAGAATTATCGGAAACATCATTGGCAGGATTCTTGGACAAAATGAAATAATTCGTGGACATATATTCAATTTATACGAAGCTATTTATATTATTGCGTAGTGAAATAAATATAAAAATGAGAATTTATATTAATCAATGGATGAATCGCAAGAGACAGAACAAAGAAAAAATTTATATATCTGCGTCCAGGGTGGAATAGGGAATCAACTATTTCAAATAGCGGCGGGTCACGGATGGATGAAAAAATATCCAGATCGTTATATTTTGACATATCTTGGACCAACTCCTACTGAACCCGCGGTTTTGAAAAAGATAATGGCCCAAGAAAACTATCGATACGAACCTTTATCCAAAGTAATACCGAAACTAAAAGAAGACTATATACAGGGGAAACTATTTTTCTACGACGAAGACAAACCTGAAACAAACGCGTATGTTCACAATGATACGGTATTGGATTCTGTGCACGATATAGATGTTTATATGTCTGGGTATTTTCAAAACGAGAAATACTTTAAAGAATATAAAGAGAAATTTCAATTATATTACGTAGAGGAGGATCGAGTAACAGACTTGATCCAAAAATATCCTTCAGCGCAAAACTCTTATTTTATCCATGTCCGTAGGGGGGATTATGTGAATCATGGATTTTTAGGTATAGATTTGACGATCTATTTCAAATCGTCTATATTTTACATTATAAATAAAGAAGAAAACCCTCATTTCTATATAATAAGCGATGACATTGAATATTGTAAACAGAGTCCTATTTTTGAGAATATAGATAAAACATTTATTGAGGGGTCTTCCGAATTAGATGATTTTCATTTGATTTATTTATGCAAAAAGGGAGGAATATGTAGTAATAGTACGTTTTCCTGGTGGGGGTCTTATCTAAACCAAAATCCAGAAAAAACAGTGATTTTTCCGAAGAAATGGGCAAACACAGATAAGCCGGTAGATATTTTTTACGAATATTCGACTACGATGCCGGTTTAAACCAATGAAGATTTGCATTGTAATTCGTTTATCGGTAATGATATAAAAAAATAAAATTGAACCCCACGATACTGTAATATTTTTAGTCATTCCGTTCTGAAAGATCGGAATGGCGAGCATTCGCCAAAAGCTCGTTTAGCTCAGTTGGTTAGAGCATCAGTCTTATGAGCTGAGGGTCGAGAGTTCAAGTCTCTCATCGAGCAACTGGGTTATAAAAACCCAAAGAGTTTCCCTGCACTACAAAAACAGGAACAAGAGGCCTCGACAGTAGGCGCTACACATCTTAAAGAGGCGAAGCCTCGACAGTAGGCGAAGCCTCGACAGTGGGCGAAGCCTCGACAGTAGGCGAAGCCTCGACAGTGGGCGAAGCCTCGACAGTAGGCGAAGCCTCGACAGTAGGCGAAGCCTCGACCGTGGGCGAAGCCTCGACCGTGGGCGAAGCCTCGACCGTGGGCGCGTAGCGCCTTAATACCCGGTTAGCTCAGTCGGTAGAGCGCCAGCCTTTTAAGCTGGTGGTCGAGGGTTCAAGTCCCTCATCGGGTGTTCCCCCTTCTGGGGGAAACGAGAGATCCATATCTCAAAAACAGTTTGACAGTTCTACCAAAAACTGTCACACAATGCTTTCGTAGCTCAGTTGGTAGAGCATAAGACTGTTAATCTTATGGTCGCAGGTTCGAGTCCTGTCGAAAGCGAAATGGTTCTATGGTGTAACGGTCAGCACAAGTCCTTTACACGGACTAGACATGGGTTCGACTCCCGTTAGAATCAAGCCGCCTAGCGGCTAAGCTGACTCTAGGTCAGACTAAACGAGTTCCAGTGTACTCTAAAAAAACACCCAAATGCTCTTATAGTGTAGCGGTCAGCACCGAAGACTTTGAATCTTCTATCCTGGGTTCAAATCCCAGTAAGAGCATCAGTTTTGTCTAAAACAAAAAAATTCAAACCTTTTCATCTTGAAGACAGGTGGAAACGGAAAACATCCGATGTGGTCTAACGGTTATGACATATGGCTTTCACCCATGGAAACGGGGTTCGATTCCCCGCATCGGAAGAGGTCTCGAGGGCGTTTGGTCTCGTTAAAAACAAACATTTTTGCCCGATTGGCGCAATTGGATAGCGCGTAAGACTTCTAAGCTAAGGCGACCAAAGCTAAGGCGACCAAAGCTAAGGCGACCAAAGCTATTGGCGACGAAGCCTTTTGGCGAGAGCAATCTTGAGGTTGGGGGTTCGAGTCCCCCATCGGGTAAAGCTAATCCTCACGATTAGCGACAGTAGAAGCTAATCCTCACGATTAGCGACAGTAGAAGCTAATCCTCACGATT
>Ga0114971_10001426_pt1 | contig 16261 bp, 13 predicted proteins | sample M_140625_MF_Meta_FD_87320 | JGI IMG/M metagenome (GOLD analysis project Ga0114971, IMG submission 87320) | Freshwater microbial communities from Lake Montjoie, Canada to study carbon cycling - M_140625_MF_MetaG | ecosystem: Environmental > Aquatic > Freshwater > Lake | place: Lake Montjoie...
AAGCGCACGGCGGCGGGTCTCAAAGAGGTGTCCCTGATGCGCAACAAGAAAAGCCGCAATGATCTCGTCATCTTGTTTGCGGCCAGCAGCCTGCCAAAAGCCCGGGCGTTTTGTGCCCGAAAAGATCTGGCCGTGCTCATGAAACAGCTCGGAGTGATCGGAAAGCCGGAACTCCTAGTGCTGGTTGGCGCCTAAGCCGAAAGCGCTGCCGGGCGGAGGGATATTGCCCCCGGCAGCGCAACGAATCCGGACTGATACCAAATCCGCCTGCCGCCATTGATTCCCCCTATGATTCCGACCATGCCGATGCTGTTTTAAACAGGCGCCGCGCCAATGAAAATGGCTGTATCTTTAACTCTTTTTTCAATCCAGAGAGAAGACATCGCTTTTCCGATGGACTTCCGCATCATCCGCAAAAAAGCAGAGATTAAAAGAGAACGGCGCCACCCTAGGAATAACGGTGGTAATTTTAAAAGGATTTCATAGAGTGTTCCTAAATAGTCACTCAAGAAAGAGATGGGTATCATTGGAATTCGGTTGCGGTAGCTTTCCGGAACACTCGCTGTCTCCTTCAAACTAAACATATGCGACACCACAAGACCTACGAAAGTCCGCTCCCCTCAGTGGCCATCATCGGCATGGGCTATGCCGGCACCTGGCAGGAGATTTACCTGATCAATCAGGCCCAGGAAAATCTCGTGATTTACGAGATTGAATCGGTTGCGCAGCGTATCGGCGCGGGAATTGCCTACGGGGAATGCGATGAGTCCCATCAAGTCAACCTGCCCCCGGAGCGCATGCACGGCCCCGCGGACAAACAGCAGGACTACATCGACTGGCTCAACACCGCCGACCGCAGCCGCTGGCCCCAGGCGTTCCGCGATGTGCTGGGAACCCGTAAAATCAGCGCCGGCAGCGGCACCTTCCCCCGCGGCCTCTACAAATTCTACTGCCTCGACCGGCTGACGGAAGCCAAGCAGCGCGCCCAGGAGCGGGGTCTCAAGATCCAGTGCATCCCGATAATGGCCGAGGCAGTGGCCATTGACGAAACCGGCCCGCGCGCCGTGGTTCATCTCAGCGCCATGTTAAATAACTGCGGAAAAGCGTCGCACGTGATGAACGTGGACAACGGCGATGGCAACCGGGTGGTGACGGATGTCTGGGTGGCCTCCACCGGTCACGGACCGCCCATTGTGCCGGCGTTCATGAAAAATGTGACCAAGAGCGAGCGGGTGGTCATCGATCCCTGGTGCCCCGAGACGGCCCGGAAAATGGGCGAGCGCGATCCCGGCGAGAGCATCCTCTACATCGGCACGGGCATGACCACTTACGATCTGATCATGCTCGAACAGAAGCGCGGCCATCGGGGGCGCAAGGTGATGATCTCTCGCCATGGCGACCTGCATTTCGTCTACAAAACTGGGGACGTCTTTCAACTGAAGAAAGCGGAGGTTCCGGAAGCGTTTTCTAAGGCCAGCAACCGGCAGGAATTAATTTATGGCAAGCCCGGCGAATACCTTGGAGCGCTGGAAATCTTTGAGCGACTGGTCGCTTCGCGGGAAAGCGGTGGCGGCGGATTGAGCACCGAGGACGTGCTGCTGGCATGGCAGGCGCACATCCCCCAGATTCTTGCCCGCTTGAGTGAGGCGGATATCACCGCCCTGTTCCGGCACAAGACTGTGATTAACACCCGCTGCATCGGGATTGCCCCCGAGGTGGGGGCGGCGATGGATCGAGCCAGCCAGGAGGGCCTGGAGACGTGGTCGGGCGACGTCTTTGATATGGAAGAGCGTCCGGATGGAATCCATGTGGACATCAACCGGACGGATGTGACGCCCGCGCGCCGGGAGACGCTGCGATTTGACCGGGTGTATTCCGGTCTGGGCATGTCCAATGACTTCAACTTCATCAAGGAGCAGGTCCCGCTCTGGAACAACATCATCGAGACCAATAGTTTCACTAAACCGCACCGGTTTGGCGGGGTGCTGGCCGAAAGCGGCGGGAAACTTCCCCACGCGCGCTGCGGCTATGTCGTTGGCATGCCGCTGTCCGGGATTCGGATTGAACGGGGCTGGATGCCCACCTGCTCGGGATCCGTGATCAGCATCCGCACCGACCTGCCGTCCATCACCGAGCGGATTCTTGAGCAGTTATTCAGCGGGCCTAAAAAATAACTCACCCCTGAATCACGAGCCGACCGGCTGAAATGATGACTTTCACCTTTGGCGCTAGACTCACCCAGCCATGATCTGGCGCCTTCATCCGGAAACTTTCCGCTACGCCCTGGCGCTGTGGCTGGCAACCCTGCTGGCATTGCTGGTCAGCTTCTTCCTGCAAATCGAGCCGGCCCAATGGGCGGCCGTTACCGTCTGGACGGTCTTCATGCAAAATCCCCGGATGAATTATTCCAAGATGCTGTGGTGGGGGCTGGGAACGCTCATCGGGGCTGCCATGGCTGTGCTCCTAACCGTCTATTTCAATCAGGCCCCGGAGGTCTTCCTCTTTTTTCTGGCGCTGTGGGTCGCCGGCTGCGCATCCATCGCCCCACTGGTCAGCAGCTTTCGCGCGTACGGCGCGGTGCTAGCCGGCTTCACCTGCGCCATCATCTCACTGGCCACCATCGATCATCCCGACCATATTTTCCCGCTGGTCATCTCCCGGGTCTCTTGCATCTTCATCGGTATGGCGTCTGCTGTGGTGACAATGAGTATCTTACTTCCGAGGCACCAGCACTGGCGCGAGACGCTGCATCATCTGGAAGAACATCTTCGTTCCGCTCTGCTCCAAACCGCGAAGGCTTTGCATCCCCATCCGGCAGCGCCCTCTCCTTTTATCTGGCGCCAGATGCTGGACCGTTTATCCACGGTGGAAAATACCCTCCGGATCACCACGGCCGAGACGGCCGATTCGCGGGCGCGTGCCCCGCAGGCGTGCAGCCTAGTGGCTACCCTGTTCAATCTACTGGCCCGGGCGCAGGCCGTGGAGGCGCATCTTACGCGAGCCGACTCCGGAATGCCGGCCGACCCTCTCGCGGCACTGTTGCGCCGCACTCAGGCGTTGCTGGAAACCTTCGCTGCCACGCTGACTGCTCCCTCGAGCCAAACCTGGACATCCCAGCTTGTGGACCAACTCCGCAGTTTAAAGTTGGAAGCGGCCGCCCTGCGCCAAAGTGCTTCAAAAACGGAGACGGGAGCGCTGCTTTCTGACCGGTTCCTCGCGGACCGGCTGGAGGAGATGCTCCAGGACCTTGAAGGGGCCGCACAGGACTGGTCGGGGTTGTTCGGCCCCTGGCATTCAAAGCGTCCTTCCGCTCTGGCAGTGCATCGGGACTATCCCAGCGCGCTCGTTCATGGCTTGCGCATGTTTCTGACCATGAGCTTGGCGGGCGCCTTCTGGTTTCTCACCGAATGGCCATCGGCCCCCCAGTTCATTCTGTTCGTCGCGGTGGCGTGTTCGCTGCTCTCCCTGTTGCCGCGCGCGATCGACTTAGGTTATCCCTTCATCAAACGGGCCGCCTTTTGCGCCATCGCCGCCTTTGTGATTGCCTTTTGGCTGCTCCCCAAGGGCGAGGGGTTTTTATTCCTGGCGCTGACGCTCGGACTTTTTTTGCTGCCGGCAGCCTACATCTGGCGCCAGCCGCGACCGCTGGTCACCGGCGTGGTTTCCATGCTGGTTTTTTATGGCCTGACACTGCCTGCCAATTCGATGAACTACGACATCGCCGTATTTTTGAACAATGCCGTGGCGTTGCTGGCTGCGACCGGGTGCAGTTTTTTCGCCTTTCACGCCGTGCCCGCTCTCAGTTTGAAAGCGCGGCGCTTTTGGCTGCTGTGGGCGGCGCGCCGGGATCTGGCCGAGTACGGCCGCGGCCGGGATGGACTTTCGGAACAGCGCTGGACCAGCCTGATGTTTGACCGACTCCGGCTGCTGCACCGGACCGCCGGGGAACCGTCGCTGGCGGCCAGCCTGCCCGAAGCGGAGACCGAATTGCTGGTCAACCTCCAGCTCGGGCTGCGCTGGCTGAGCTTGCGCACCCATCTCCGGAAGGGCCAACTGTCCCCGCCGGCCGCCCGGGTGGTCGCCGAGGCGCTGGGGGAATTCCGGAAATTTCTTCGTCAGCCTGAATCCCTCTCTGGATTTTTGGAGGCCGCCTGCACGCGCCTGAAAGAGGCGGGAAATTTGTTGAACCCCACGCCTGAACCCCACGCCGCGGCCCTGGCGGAACTGCGGGAAATGATTCTCCTGCTTGAAACCCCCGCGCGTTTTCAGCCCAAATGACCCCCCACCTCATGTTCCAAGAAATCAACTTCTGCGGCATTTATTTTCCGCCGTTTTTTCTGAGCCTGATCGTGGCCGGCCTGGTGTACCTGCCCCTGCACCGCTGCTGGGACCGGATGGAGATTCAGCGCTGGGTCTGGAACAGGCCGGTTTGGGAACTAGGGCTTTTCATCATTCTGCTGTCGCTCATCACTTTTATTTTATGACCGCTGATATCCAAAAAAAACGCTTCGACGAGCGCTGGTTTGTGCGCTTCGGGAATACCGCCTTCACCCTATTAGTCGCCGGCCTGCTGGGCTGGCTCCTCTGGCGCTATTACGTGCTGTCGCCTTGGACACGCGACGGGCGCATCCGAGTTGAAACCGTCCCGGTAGCCGCTGAGATATACGGCAAGGTCAGCGAAGTGGCCGTGGTCGAAAACCAGTTCGTGCACCGCGGCGATGTTCTCTTCGTCATTGATCCCGAAGAATTCCGCCTGGCGCTCGCCAAGGCGGCCGCCATCCTCAAAAGTCGGCAGGAGGAAATGACCCTCCGCCAAACCCTGGCCCAGCGTCGCACCCGGCTGAGCGTAGAAGGCATCTCCCAGGAGGAACAGCAGACCGCGGAGAGCGCCGCCGCCATCGCCGCCGCCGCCTTTCAGGAAGCGCAGGCACAATATGATCTGGCCAAACTCAATCTGGAGCGCACCACAGTCCGTTCGCCGGCCAATGGCTACGTTGACAACCTGCGCCTGCGCGTCGGGAATTATGCCACGGTGGGTCAGCCCAAGCTCGCGGTCATCGACAGCGATTCGTTCTGGGTCTGCGGCTATTTCGAGGAGACCAAGCTTCCCCGCCTGCATTCAGGCGATCCGGCCGTAATCAAACTCATGGGCGTGGGCCCCACCCTTTCCGGCCACGTGGAGAGCATCAGCTCGGGCATCGCCGACCAAAACGGATCGACCGATATCCAGGGACTGGCCAATGTGAATCCGGTTTTCTATTGGGTCCGATTGGCCCAGCGCATCCCTGTCCGGATTCATCTGGATAACGTCCCCGAAGGTATCCATCTGGCCGCCGGGATGACCTGCTCCATCACCGTGAATTCTCCCAAGCCCAAATGAATCTAACGCCCCAAAATGGCACCGTTATCCGCCCGCGCTGGCGTCGCTCTATCCAGAACGCTTTTCTGGCAGCCCTGCTGGGGTCGGGGTGCGCCGCCGGGCCCGACTACAAAAAGCCGGTGTCGGTCGTGCCGCCCGATTGGGGCTGGAAAGTGGCGCAGCCGGCTGATCCCTCCCTCCGCAGCGACTGGTGGCAGCTGTTCGGGGACCCCGTCCTCAATGATTTAGAAGCCCGGGCGACCCAAGCCAACCCCGGGCTCCAAGTCGCCGTCGCGCGCGTGGATCAATCGCGGGCCATCGCGCGCCTGGATACCTCTGAGTTTTTTCCACAAATTAGTTTCAATCCTTCCGTGACCTATTTTCAAACGGCTCCCACCGCCTGGGTTTACCCGCTGCAAAAGACCGCCACCACGCTGCCGCTGGATTTGAGCTACGAAGTGGATCTCTGGGGAAAGGTCCGGCGCTCTCTGGAATCCGCCCGCAGCGAGGCGCAAGCCAATGTCGCCGATTATTACCAAGTACTCCTGACGCTGCACGGGGACGTGGCGGTGAATTACTTTCTGCTGCGCCAATTGGATTCCCAGACGGTATTGCTGCGGGAAGTTTTGGCAGTGCGGGAAAAATGCATCCGGCTCATCACCGAGCGATTTACATCCGGGCTGACTTCCAAAATCGATTTGGACCGGGACCTTGTGGAGCTGGCCCGTGCCCGTAATGCGGTCGAGGAAATAGAACGTCAGCGTGACGAACTGCAACATGCTTTGGCTGTCCTCTGCGGCGAGCCGGCCGGAACCTTCGCCATTGCCCCCGCCCCTCTCCGCTCTATCGCGCCGGCCATTCCGATGGGCCTGCCCTCGACACTGCTGGAACGCAGGCCCGATGTGGCGGAGGCCGAACGGAGAATGGCCGCCGCCAACGCCCAGATCGGGGTGGCGAAAGCGGCGTTTTTCCCGGCCATCGCGCTGACCGGAGCCGCCGGGTATTCCTCCTTCGAGGCCGGCAGCCTGTTAAACTGGGAAAGCCGTTTTTTCCAGTTCGGGCCCTCAATGTCCCTGCCCCTCCTCAACGGCGGCCGCCTCAAATCCCAGATCAGTGGCGCCCGCGCCGCTTACCGGGCTGCCTGCGCCGACTACCAAGCCCAGATCTTAAAAGCCTTTCAGGAAGTCACCGACTCCATCGTCAGCCAGCAAAGTTACGGGCAGCAGTCGGCGACACAGGCCGAAGCCGTGGCCGCCACCGAACATCTCGCTGGATTATCTCAGGAACGCTATCAAAGCGGCCTGATCAACTATCTGGAAGTGCTGGATTCCAAACGAATCCAACTGCAGACCCAGTTCCAGTGGGTGCAACTTCAAGCCTTACAATGGGTGGCGACAGTCCATCTAGTCAAGGCCTTGGGCGGCGGCTTCGAAGCCCGAATCCTGGAATCAAAAACGATGGCCCAACCCTTGCCTGACGCGCTACCGCCCGGAAAAAAACCGTGACCGACGGCCAAGCCCGCCCTTTTCCAGCCCAAAGGGTTAACCGGATAGTTTCCAGTTGTGCCCGCGCGATCCCACTCTATCTTTTAGGCAATAACGATATGACTCGGCAGCAACTCCTCGACCTCTACTTTCTCGATGCGCGGCACCGCCTGATTGAACTGGCGGCTTTCCTGGACCGGCTGGAACGCGCCCAGGGACCGGCGGATTACCGCCTCAAAAGCTTTCGCGCCGCATTGGTGGGACTGGCCGGCAGTAAAAAAAATAAAACCAAGACAACCCTGCTTGCCTTCAGCGATGTGAGCACCCGACCGGTGACAACCGCCGCAACCCAGTGGGCCACGGGCGCTCCTCCTCCAAAAGTTCCACTCCCGCGCAGGCGTGCGCGTCGCTTAAGAAAGTGATATGAGATACATCGAACCTCACGCCCATATGGTCAGCCGCACAACGGAGGACTATGAGCGCATGGCGCTGGCCGGCTGCGAGGCCGTCTGCGAGCCTGCTTTCTGGGCGGGGTACGACCGCTGTTCGGCGGACGGCTTTCATGATTACTTCTCCCAGCTCACCCGCCACGAACCCCGACGGGCGGCGCGATTCGGCCTGAAACATTTCTGCTGGCTCGGCCTCAACTCCAAGGAGGCGGAGGACCTGTCCCTCGCTGAAGAGGTACTCGCCCTGCTCCCGGAATTCCTGGGTCAGCCCAACGTGCTGGGCATCGGCGAAATCGGGCTGAACAAAAATTCACGGAACGAGCTGCGCGTGCTGGAGATGCAGGTGGATTTTGCCGCGCGGCATCATCAGCTAATTCTCGTGCACACGCCGCATCTGGAGGACAAGTGGAAGGGCACGCGGCTTATCCTGGATGTCCTCAAAAATGACCGGCGCCTCCGGCCCGAGCGCATCCTCATCGATCACGTGGAGGAGCACACCGTCGGGATGGTTCTGGACAGCGGGATGTGGGCAGGCATGACGCTGTATCCGGAAACCAAGTGCACCTCGGCGCGGGCCATCGACATGCTGGAAACCTACGGGCGCGAAAAGCTCTGGATGAACAGCGCCTGCGACTGGGGGGTGAGCGATCCGCTGGCCGTGCCGAGGGCGGCGCTGGAAATGAGGAAGCGCGGGCACCCGCCCGGCGCGATTGAACGGGTCCTCTTTGATAACCCGAAAAGGTTTTTAAGACAATCGGGGAAATTCACGCTGTGAGCCTTATCCCCCGGCCCGCGACATAATTCAATTCCGAAGCGAGTGGTAGCGGCATGCGCTGCGATGCCTCCGCGCCGCATCCGGGGCGGAAGGAACTTTTGAAGGCAGTCCGTTGCATTCCCCTTCTGACGCCCGCTCAACGCAGTCGAGATCATCGCAGCGCGATGACCCTATGGCAGTTCAACTTAACCTTGTGGCTCATCGGTGGCTAGGGCGTGCCACTCCCTGCCCGCCGTGATTGCCAACCCGCGCGTGCGGACTTGTCACGATGGCGCGCAGGGAGTGGCACGCCCTACCGCCACCACGCCACCAGCGGGTCGCTGGCCCCATTATCAAGACAAAGACTGAGACACGAATTACACGAATTAACACGAATTCACTGAAGCAATAACTCTCCCAAAGACCAGCACGGAACTGAAACTACTTACAAAAACTTTGACACGAATTAACGCGAATTAGGGAAATATGCCAAAAACATGCTTTGACCCGTTTACGTGGGTAGGGCGGGCAGTCCTCTGCCCGCCACGATTGCCAACCCGCGTCACCTTATCCCCGGGGCGGCGCGCACGGAGTGACGCGCCCTACCTGACCGCGATCCAGCGTGGGCGGCGGTCGGTCCTTGGGTCGATCAATCCGGATCCGGGTATCCCTCCATGCATCAGGATGTATCCGGTCTGCTCTTGTTACTGAAGCCGGGGTAATAACAAAGCGTTCCGCTTGCGCAAAAAATCCGCAGGTAGGGCGGGCAGTCCCCTGCCCGCCACGGGTGCAACCCGCACGTGCGGACTTGTCACGATGGCGCGCACCCAGTAACGCCCTACCTATCCCACAGTTGCTAAGAACTGCCCTACCATGCTGGCGCAAAGTCCTATTGCGGAGTTCGGGTTTAGTTGGCCCAAAGAATTCCCGCCGAGCTCACCGGCATGAACTGGTTGTTCCCGATGTATTGCAGTTCCACCGCGGAGCCCTGGACGCCGGAAAGACTCCCGTTGGTTCCCTGAGTGGTGGTGGTCTGGAAGGAAGCCTGCAGGCTATAAAGGCCTCCGCCAAAGACCCCCGCCGCCAGCGTGCCGCCGTCCGACGAGGAAGCGACACAGTTCCAAGTTTTGCCAGTGGTGCCGCTTTGCGCCGACCAAGTTGCTCCGTAATCGATGGAGCAATAAATGCCCCCATTCTGGGACACCGCCACCAACCGGCTGCCATCGGCGGAGCCGGCTATAGCCGCCCACGTGTAAACGGGCGCATTCGACTGCTGCGTCCAAGAGGCGCCGCGATTGTTCGAAGTGTAAATACCGCCGCCCGTTTCCACTGCTGCAAGGCGACTACCGTCTGCCGAAGAACTGACAGAAACCCAGTTTTTAACCGGGGCGCCCGTCGGAGCCCACGCGCTTCCGGAGTTGGTGTAGATGCCGCCACCCGCGACCACGGCCACCAGATTGGTGCCGTCGGCCGACGAGGCCACCGAAAACCAACTCGTAGAAGGCGCGGAAGTTTGGAGTGTCCAAGTGCCGCCCGAATCTGTGGAGACATAGATCCGACCCCCATTCACCACCCCCACTAAACGGCTGCCATCCGATGATGACGCCAGCGAACTCCAATTGGTTGAAGGCGCAGAGTTGATAGCCCACGTAACTCCTGCATTGGTGGAGCAGTACATGGCATTATTATTTCTAGCCGCCACCAGTTTGATTCCGTTCGCCGACGAGGCCACCGCTTGCCAGGCGGCACTCAGCGAACCGCTCACAGACCAGGTTTTGCCTGAATCAATGGAGGTGTAAACCTTGGTGCTGGACGAGTTAGCCGCCGCAACCCATTTCATTCCGTCGCTGGAGCAGGCGATGCTCGCCCAGTTGGCATTTGCCACGCTGGATTGCTGCCAGGATGCATTCCCGAATCCAAAAAAATTGCCCAGTATGGATTGGTTGGTGTTCTGCAAAATCCCCCATCCGCCCTTGCCCGCGCCGGAGACCCGCACGATGTCGCCGATGACCGGGGCCGCCGGAAGATGAACCGTTACTCGTTGCGCATTGGTCAAGAGATAGCCGGTGTCGATCGCCGCCTGCACGGTCGTGCCAGTTGGAACTAGCCAGCCCACCAGACCATTGCCGAAAAAACTTCCAGAGAAACGATTGCCGTACAGATTGGTAAACGTGCTGGCGCCGGTGAAAGTCTGGGTCGCATTCAACAATGCCACGTTCGTCGACAGCCGCGCATCGCCCACCGTGCCCGTCGCGAGACGCGAGGCATCCAGGGACGTTAGCGCCGCCCCGTTCCCGCCAAACACATTGCCGGAGTTGGTAAGGATGACCGTGCTGGTATAGCCCGCAAACGCGCTGGAAGGCAGCGTGCCAGTCAATTGCGCAGACGACACGGTGCCCAGGAGGTTGCTGGCGGTGTTGGCAAACGCAGCATAGGGCACGGGCAGCAGCGGCTGGCGCGGTGTCAGATTAGTGAAGGTCGCCGCGCCGTTGGTCCGCACGGCAATTTGCAGCCAGTAATTCGATCCAGTGTAAAGGCCCGGACCAAAATCCAGCGTGGTCGTAAACAAGCCGCTGGAGACAAGGACAGCCGCGTTGGTGAGGAGCGGGCCGACAGCCACTCCGGACTGATTTGTAGGATAGAGCGAGAAGGCAAAATCATAGGTGCCGCTGGCAGGGCTGGCGCCGACATTGAGCCGTCCCTGATAGAAGAACGCCGTCCCCTGGGCGCAGGCGGAGCCCCCCTGAAATTGGAGAATGAAAAACACTCCGCTCAGGACGGACAACCAACGGCTTTTAATTAGGCGCATGACGGACAGAATCGTAGCACACTTGGAAAACAAGCCAACTTTGAAAAAACTGTCAGGTTTAGCGGGATTGAACCAGCACGCGGAAGGCCCGGCCCAGATGGTCCGGATGCGTCAGGGTTTGAAACTGGCGCGCGCGGCGGGCATCCCAATCCCCCAGCGATTGGCTCGAAAGAGCCGCCGCGAGGATTGGCGTCAGAAAGTGAGACTGAGTCGAGAAACTCTCAGTCGAGAGACCGGCAGCTTCCCCCACCGTCTGGAGGGCGGAGAAATTGACATGGGCGGTCAGGTCCTGTTCGCCCGGAGCGGCCAGCAGATCGTCGCTGAGGCGATGACGAAAATACCCGCGAAGCGTGCCGCGGGGCCGGGCCGGAGAAAATAATTCCTCCGCGCTGTGCCCGTAGTCGATCGTGAGCAGCTTGCCCTGCGCCAGCATGCCGGCCGCGTGGCGCCACCATTTTTCGGCTGCAGGACAGGCCTCCACGGTGTAATCATCGGGCAAGACGTCCAGCAGCGCGCCCGGCAACGTGCGGAGGACGGCGGGCAACTCCCCCTCGAGGTCGGCGGGCAGGCCCGGAATTTTAGCCCAGACGAATTTTTTGCCTTCAACGGCCACGCCCCATTCAAACCACTGCCGCTCCCGTGCGTCCCACCCCAAGCGGTGGACCGGCAGAGCGTCGAGGAGTTCGTTGCTGAAAAAAATGCCTGAGAAGGAAACGGCTCGGCCCGGCCCGGCTGCACCGAGGGCGGCGGGGTCTTGCCAGCGGACATTGGGGAATTCCCGGAGGGTTTCCCGCTGCCATTCCTGTCGACACGGCGAGGGCTCGAGGATGTGATATTCAATCTGCTCAAACAGCCCGGGCCGGTGACGCTGCAACCACCCCAGAATATCCTTCGCCAACCGGCCATCGTGCGCGCCCGCCTCGACCAACGTCCTCCCCAACAGCCCCTCTTCCATCCAGCGGGCAAACCGGAACGCCAGCAGCTGGCCGAAGAGTTCGCCGGTGCTGACGCTGGTGTAAAAATCGCCGCCCCGGCCCACCCGACCCTGCAGGGTCTCGTAATACCCCTGACCCGGCGAATACAGGGCCAGTTCCATGAAACGGGCAAAGGGCAGGACGCCGCGGGCGGCGGCTTCGTCCTGGATATGATGAAACAGGGTTTTCACGACTTGCGTTTGGCGGGGCATTGGCTAGTGTGCTGACCGCGAAAGGGACTATGGCTAAAATCGATGCGTTTTTCAATTTGATGTTTGAGCAGAAGGCCTCCGATCTCCACATGGCCGCGGGCAACCCACCCATGCTCCGGATCAATGGCGAACTCCAGCGCGTGGATTACCCGGTCCTGGAAAATGACACGCTCAAGGCATTGCTCTACGAAATCGCTCCGGACTACAAAATCAAACAGTTCGAGGAGACCGGCGACGTGGACTTCGGCTATGAAATCCCGAGAATCTCCCGGTTCCGCGTCAATTTTTTCAACCAAAAAAACGGCATCGCCGCCGTGTTCCGGCAGATTGCCAGCCGGGTGCTGGCGTTTGAAGACTTTGAAAAGATGGATATGCCGCTGCCGGCCGTGCTGAAAAAATTCTGCACGCTCAACCGCGGGCTGGTAGTAGTTACCGGGCCCACTGGCTCGGGGAAATCCACCACGCTGGCCGCGATGGTGGACTACTGCAACCGGAATCGCAAAGACCACATCATCACCGTCGAAGACCCGGTGGAATTCGTCCATGAAAGCAAGAGCTGCCTGGTGAACCACCGCGAGGTGGGCACGCACACCAAGTCCTTTGCCAGTGCGCTGCGCGGGGCGCTGCGCGAAGATCCTGACATCCTGATGGTGGGGGAAATGCGCGACTTGGAAACCATCGAGCTGGCCATTACCGCTGCGGCGACGGGGCATCTGGTCTTCGGAACCCTGCATACGCAGAGCGCGTCAAAGACCGTGGACCGGATCATCGATGTTTTCCCCGCGGACCAGCAGAACAAGATCCGCCAGACGCTTTCCGAAGCGATGAAGGGGGTGGTGGCGCAGACCCTGTTCAAGCGCAGCGACAAGAAGGGCCGGGTGGCCGCGTTTGAAATCCTGGTGTTCAACACTGCCATCGCCAACCTCGTGCGCGAGGGCAAGACCCACCAGATACCGGGCATGATCCAAGTGGGCAAGAAACAGGGCAACCAACCCTTGGACGACCACATCATGGAACACGTCCGCATGAGGCGGATCACGCCGGAGGAGGCCTACGAGAAGGCGCTGGACAAGAAAAAATTCCGCAGCCTGCTCGCGCGCCCGCCGGAGGACGACGACTCGCTTTGACTTATGCGGAGACCTGAACTGGACCAGATTTTTTTGACTATGCTGGCGTCACAGCCGGAGGTTTCCGATGTTTTATTTACCGTGGGCCGCCCCCCGCAGGTGGAAGCCTACGGGGAACTCAAGCCGGTAATTCTGGATCCGCCCCTGGAGCAGCTCACCCCCTTCCAGATTGAAACCATTGCGCTGAATATCATCGGCGACAGCCTCTGGCAGATTGAGGATTTGTTGCGCCACGGTTCCTGCGATGGTTCCTATGCGCTGTCCGACAAGGCCCGCTTCCGGGTTAATGTATTTTCCCAGCGGGGCAATTTTTCCATCGTCTGCCGCCAGCTCAACACGAGCATCCCCACTCTGGACCAATTGAAGATGCCGGAGGTGATGCGGAAAATTCCCCTGGAAAAAACCGGGCTGGTTCTGGTAACCGGATCAACGGGATCGGGGAAATCCACCACGCTGGCCGCCGTTCTGGATTGCATCAACGGGAGCAAGCCGGTCCATATTGTCACGCTCGAGGACCCGATTGAATACGTTCATCCGCATAAGGCGGCCACCTTCAACCAGCGCGAGCTGGGCGCCGATTTCGACAGCTATGCCAACGGCTTGCGGGCGGCGCTGCGGCAGGCGCCCAAGGTGATTCTGGTCGGTGAAATGCGGGACCGGGACACGGTGAAGATTGCCCTGAGCGCGGCAGAAACCGGGCACCTAGTGCTGAGCACGCTGCACACGATTAATGCCGGCGACACCATCAACCGCATTCTCGGCATGTTTGAGCCGGATCAGCAGGAGCAGATCCGGCTGCGGCTGGCAGACACGCTGCGTTGGGTAATCAGCCAGCGCCTCGCGCCCAAGGTGGGCGGCGGACGGGCGGCGCTGCTCGAAATCATGGGCTCCAATCTCCGCACCCAGGACTCCATCCGCATGGGTGAAAGCGAAGGGAAAACGTTTTACGAGATCATCGAGGCAAGCCATTCCTTTGGCTGGCGCACCTTTGATCAGGCCTGCCTTCAGGGTTACGAACAGGGCGACCTGACCGAGGAGACGGCCCTGCTCTATTGCACCAAGCGCAGCGTCGTGACCCGGGGCATTGACACCATCAAGAAAAGCCGCGGTGCCCTAGAGGATACCGCCGGTTCGTTGCGGATGAAGCCCGCCCCTGCCAGTCCGGCCGACGGTAAATCCAATGCCGCCGCCCCGTCCGCCCCACCGCCCCTGCTAAAAATTAAAACGTTATGACCGGCTCTTTCGATTTTGTCAGCACGGAGGATAAACCGGCGCTGATCGCCTTCTCCACGCCAGAATGGACGGAGGTGGTCACGACAGCCCTCAACGAATTGGGATACAAGGTGCACACCGCTGCCACCCACAGCGACTTTCTGGTCCGGTTCGGCCAGGTCCAATACCATGTCATCCTCCTCGAAGAATTGTTTGCAGCGAACACGCGGGAGGAAAATCTGACCCTGAAGGCCGTGCAGACCATGCCCGTTACTCAGCGGCGTCACGCCACCTTTTTCCTGGTAGGAAATTCGTTCCAGACCTTCGCCCCCATGGAAGCCTTCCAGCACAGCGTCCATGCCGTCATCAACAGCTCCGAACTGTTCCTGATCAAGCCGCTCATTGAAAAAGCCGTGGCGGATAACACCCGTTTCCTCCAGAGCTTCCGGGACGTCCAAAACCGCGTGTATTCCAGCAACGCCCGAGCGTGACAGTCCACCCGTCCGGTTTCATCCCATGATTCGGCTCGACCAAGCCCTGGTGGAACGCGGCCTCTGCCCCAGCCGGGAACAGGCCAAACGCGCCATCCTCGCCGGACAGGTCCGCATCAATCAACACCCCGCCCGCAAAGCCAGCGACACCGTTAAACCCGCGGACACGATCGCCTTGGACACGCCGGAGCCGTTTGTCAGCCGGGGCGGCCGCAAACTGGAGCACGCCCTGAACCACTTCCAGCTGGACGTCACCGGGGCCACGGCCCTCGATCTGGGCGCCTCCACCGGCGGGTTCACTGACTGCCTGCTCCAGCGCGGCGCCGCGCGGGTCTTTGCCGTGGATGTCGGGCAGGGCCAGCTTGCCTGGAAGCTGCGGTGCGATCCGCGCGTGGTGGTCATGGAAAAAACCAATGCGCGGCACCTGAACATCGCGCGGATGCCCGACTCCTTCGCGCCCGCCGATCTGGCGGTGGTCGACTGCTCCTTCATCTCCCTTAAAAAAATCTTGCCGCCCGCCATTGCATTATTAAAAACAGACGGCAAAATTGTCGCGCTGATCAAACCGCAGTTCGAGGCCGGCAAAACGGAGGCCGACCGGGGCCGCGGCGTCATCAGCGATCCGGCCATCCACGAACGCGTGCTCCGGGAATTGGAATCCTTTGCCGCCGCCCAGCCGGGGCTCGATTGGCAGGGGGTGACCGAATCGCCGCTGACAGGCCCGGCGGGCAACAAAGAATTTTTGGTATTGATTGAAAAAAAACGCTGACACAATCCGGCGCATCGGCCTCATCGGCAATTCCGAGAAGGTCTCGCGCGCTCATGTGGTCCGACGCGCCGCCCAGCTCATCCGGCGCGCCGGACGTGCGGTTTTCTGCGACGCCGCAACCGCCCGGGTTGCCTCGCTGCGCTGCCCCGCTTTTGCCGATGTCGCATCGCTGGCCCGGGAAGTGGATCTGCTGCTGGTTTTTGGCGGAGACGGAACCCTGCTCCGCGTTGCGCGCGATATCGCCGGCTCTTCCACCCCCGTGCTGGGCGTCAATATAGGAGGTCTGGGATTCCTTACTGGCGTTCGTTCAGACGAATTAGCGCCGGCCTTAAAATGCCTCTGGGCGGGGGCATTCCGCTATGAGTCTCGCGCCTTGATCGAGGCCAGCGGACGCTGCAATGGAAAACAAATCCGCGAAACCGCCCTCAACGATGTCGTCGTCAGCCGGGGCGCCGTATCCCGCCTCATCAGCCTGGACGTGAGCGTGGACGGGGAGCTGATCACCCGGTATCGCTGTGACGGCCTCATCATCAGTTCGCCGACGGGGTCGACGGCCTATTCCCTATCAGCGGGCGGGGCGGTGGTGCTGCCCACGGCCGAGGTGTTTGCGATGACGCCGGT
>Ga0114971_10001429_pt1 | contig 16246 bp, 17 predicted proteins | sample M_140625_MF_Meta_FD_87320 | JGI IMG/M metagenome (GOLD analysis project Ga0114971, IMG submission 87320) | Freshwater microbial communities from Lake Montjoie, Canada to study carbon cycling - M_140625_MF_MetaG | ecosystem: Environmental > Aquatic > Freshwater > Lake | place: Lake Montjoie...
AGTCTATTCGAATTTTTAAAGAATTAGATGATGCCCTACATTGCAAGTACTTGCATGAGGGATCTTACCTATGTGTTCATTCATGCATTGAATTTTTGATGGAGGGTGAATTTAAGCGCGCTTGAAATCAGGGTATTAAATGGTTGCAAAAAACAACTATTTATGCATAATGCGGTGATGCAAACGAAATTAACCAAATTGATCGGCATAGAGCACCCGATCATTCAAGCGGGCATGAGCTGGGCCTCTTCAAGTGCAGCCTTGCCCGCAGCTGTTTCCAATGCGGGAGGCTTAGGTGTATTGGCCGCTGGGCCCATGTATGTGGACGATTTGGAGCAAGAGTTGCTGAAATTAAAAAAAGCAAGTTCCCATCCTTTTGGTTTAAATATACCCTTATACGGTCCCAAGTCAAGAGACTTTTTATCGCTTGCGCTGAAACATCAAGTACCCGTTGTGATCGCATCGCAAGGTGGTCCCAAGCCTCATATTCAGGCATTCAAAGATCAGGGTATCTTGTGGTTTCATGTCGTAGCCTCTTTAGAGCATGCCTTAAAAGCGCAAGAAGCTGGGGTTGACGCTGTGGTCGTCGTGGGTGCGGAGGCTGGGGGACACCCGCCAGGCAATGATGTCAGCACCTTGATCAACGTCAGGCACGTGCTTAAAAATGTAACTATTCCAGTTATCGCCGGTGGTGGCGTTGCCGATGGTTGGGGAATTGCTTCTTTACTTGCTTTGGGTGCAGAGGCCGTTCAACTGGGCACAAGATTTTTAATGACCCAAGAAGCATGGGTTCATGAAAATTACAAGCAGCAGGTTTTAAAAACTCGGGTTCACGAGACCTTGATGGTAGGTCGTAGCATGCAGCCGGTTCGAATGATCAATAACGCTTTTGCTCAAGCTGTGATACAAGCTGAAAAAGATGGTTTAGAGCAAGACCAAATTTCTGAACTTTTCAAGCAGGGGACCTTAAAAAAAGCTGCGCTAGAGGGTGACATGCAATGGGGCAAGGTTGAACTGGGTCAAAGCGCGGGTTTGATTGAAGATGTTTTAAGCGTCAAAGCGCTGATGGCGCAATTGGTGCAAGAGTTGAACAATGCGACGCAAAGAATTTTAACCCTGAGTCATCAAGACTGAATATTGATAATGGATAAAAATATGAATGTACTATTGAGCGAAAAAACAGATGGTGTTTTGGTCTTGACCATGAATCGCCCGCAAAAGCATAATGCTTTGAACACCGATCTCACTCAACAGCTATTGGACGCAATCACTGCAAGTGAGTTTGATCCTCTGGTTCGGTCTTTGGTACTGGTGGGTCAAGCTCCCTCCTTTTGTGCCGGTGCGGACACCAGCGAGTTTTCGTCCTTGACGCCTCAAGACCCGCAAGCAGTTCAAGCTCGCGCCGATTTAACAATGGCTTTGCATTTGTCGTTTTCAAAAATTTCTAAACCCGTCATCGCTGCCGTGACGGGAAACGCTTTAGGAGGCGGTGCAGGCTTGGCTTTGGCCTGCGACATGGTGGTGATTGCAGAGAATGCAAAATTTGGTTACCCAGAACTCAAACATGGTATTGTTGCTGCTGTTGTATTGGCCAACTTGGTGCGACAACTTGGGCCTAAAAAAGCGTTTGAATTGGTAGCGAGTGCAACGCCTATCGATGGGTTAAAGGCCCATGAGTATGGTCTGGCCAATCAGGTCGTGCCTGCTGAGCGAGTTCTGTCTACTGCGATCGAATGTGCCCGCAGTTTGGCGGCTTGGAGTCCCATTGCAATGGCCGCCACCAAGCGGACGTTTTACCGTGCAATGGATTTGAGTCTTTCACAAGCGCTTGAAGTCGGCCGAGATGCCAACATCGTGATGCGAGGTTTTCAAGCGGCCAAAACACATGTCTGAATTAAAACCACTCCAGCAAGGGCTGTACACTAAAAAAGAGGTGAGTGCATGAGGCCACTAGAGGGAATCAAAATATTGGATCTGTCAAGAGTTTTGGCTGGCCCCTTTGCAAGCATGATCATGGCCGAACTCGGTGCGCAGGTGATCAAAGTTGAGCAACCGATTCAAGGCGATGAAACCCGTGGTTATGAGCCCTTTGTAAAGGGTGAAAATGAGTCCGTCTCAGCTTATTTTATGGCGTTCAATCGAACAAAGAAATCGATTACAGTCAATCTGCGACACGCGCAAGGCCAACAATTGATCAAGCAACTGTCAACAAAAGTTGATGTGGTGCTGGAGAATTTTCCAGTTGGTACGCTTAAGAAATATGGGCTTGACTATGCGTCCTTAAATGCGGTCAATCCTCTGTTGCTCTACATCTCTTGCACCGGTTTTGGCGAAACGGGGCCCTATGCGTCTAGAAAAGGCTATGACACCGTGTTTCAGGCAATGGGTGGAATCATGAGTTTGACGGGTGAGCGAGGGGGAGGGCCGGTAAAGCCAGGTTTGCCCGTGGCAGATTTGACCTCCGGTTTGTGGTTGTGCATTGCAGTTCTCTCAACGATCATTGGACGCCAAACCAGCAAAGTTGGAGCCCACGTTGATTTCTCCATGTTGGATGGTCAAGTCGGTCTTTTGTCCTTGGCTGCGGCACGGTTCTTTGCTTTAGGCGAGGTGCCACAAAGAATGGGCACAGAGCATCCAGGGCGAATTCCTTCATCTGCCTTTGTGTGTTCAGATGGTAAATGGGTACAAATTACTGGTGCAGATCAGCATTGGGCACCCCTTTGCAATTTGTTGGGCCTAGAGGCGTGGGCGAATGATCCAACCTTGGCTAAAAATTCAAATCGCATCAAGCGGCGCGATGAAGTGCTGAAAGGCTTGTCAAGTGCGATCTCTTTGCTGGATCGCGATGAGATGTGTCGTCGCTGCGATGCAGTAGGTGTTCCAGCGGGGCCCATTTTGCAAGTAGATGAAATATTGAGCAATGAGCACGTTCAAGCTCGGGAAGTGGTTGGCGAGTTTTCCCATCCATTGATCGGAGTATTCCCATATTTGAAAGTGCCTTTTAAGTTTGAAGGCTTTGATCCTGTTCAGGCAAGCTATCCACCCTTATTGGGAGAGCATACCGATGAGGTGTTGGGCGATCTTTTGGGTTTGGATCAAAGAGCCATTGAGGCGTTGAGGACAGACCATGCGATCTGATTTTTTTTAATCAAGAGTAACAATATTCAAGGAGACCGATATGAGAAAATTATGCAATACAGGGTTCAATTTAGCGCTGATGGCGCTGATGGCGTTGAGCACACCTTTGGTTTGGGCGCAAGCCATCTTTCCCAATAAGCCCATCGTCTTGATTAACCCCTATGCGGCTGGAGGTCCAACAGACATGATCAGTCGAGTCATGTCCAAAGTCTTGGGTGATCAACTGGGTCAAAGTGTGGTTGTTGAAAATAAGGCAGGAGGGGGAGCCTCTATTGGTGCAAGTTTCGTAGCAAAAGCTCCTGCCGATGGCTATACGTTGTTGATGGGTACATCGGCTGCTCATGTGGTAACACCCATGGCCACAAATGTGTCGTACGATGGATTAAAGAGTTTTGAATTCATTGGAATCATTTGCAATATACCCAATATTTTGACTGTTCATCCCAGTGTCAAAGTGGACAACTTAAAGGAGTTTGTGGCTCTGGCCAAATCCAAGCCTGGTCTGCTCAGTTATGGCTCAGCTGGAATGGGCAGCTCACCTCACATAGGTGCGGAAATGTTCAAGTACAAAGCCGGCATCGAGATGACGCACATACCATACCGTGGTGCGGGGCCTGCAATCACTGACATGATTGCAGGATCGGTGCCCGTGGGTATGTTAAATATTTCAGTCGTTCAGCAGTATGTTAAGAATGGTCAACTCAAGGCCTTGGCCTTTGCCAGCAGCAAGCGCTCACCGACCCTTCCTGATGTACCTACCTTTACAGAGGCGGGTCTTTCTGGATTTGTATCGGGCAGTTGGTACAGCCTTGCTGCTCCTGCAAATACGCCTGCTTTGGTGATTGAAAAATTGGCCAAAGCATTTGTGGCTGTGCAAAACAGTCCTGAGTTTCAATCGGCTATGGCAATGCAAAACGGTGAGATTTTTTATTTGAATCGGGCAGAAACATCAAAGTTCTTGCAAGATGATGCCAAGGCGATGCAGGACTTGATCAGGTCTACTGGCATGAAGTTGATGGATTGATCAAGTAAGGTTACTCACATGAATTTTGAAACGATTGAATTGATCATTGAAGATCACATTGCAACCTTGAGCCTTAGCCGTGAAGAGAGCAAAAATGCCTTGAATCTAAAAATGTGTCTTGAGTTGACTCAAGCATGCCGCTTACTCAACGACAACGATCAAGTCCATGTGGTCAAAATCAATGCACGTGGGAACGTGTTTTGCGCAGGAGCGGATTTAAAAGAACGCCCCCACATGAATGAACAAGAAATCGTTGCTCGCAGAGTGGCCGGTTTCACAGCGTATGCAAGCATTGAGGCCCTTCAAATGCCTGTGATCTGTGTGGTTCAAGGTGCTGCTTTTGGTTCAGGGTGCGAAATTGCGGCTGCCAGTGATTGGATCATCGCAAGCCTTCAGGCTAGATTCAAATATCCAGAAGTTGGCTGGGGAACTGTAGGTGCAACCCAACGCCTTCCTCGCATCGTTGGTCGTCGCATGGCCAAAGAGTTGCTTTTTACATCCAGAACATTTGATGCGCAAGAAGCCTTGGAGTTGGGCTTGGTCAATCACATTTATGAATTGGCTGATCTTGAGCCTCAAGCCGATACGCTTGCAAAGCATATCAGTCAATGCAACCCATTGACAGTAAGGCTTACTAAAAAATGTATCGATCAGGGTTTAGAGACAACGCGTGAGGGAGCCATGGCCGTTGAACTTTTGGCCATCCAAGAGAATTTACAAAAAACAGATTGGAAAGCGGCTATTTCTAAATTCAGTGGCAACAACAAGCCATGAGTGAAGTGGATCTTAAGCCCATTTGTTTAAAGGATGCATTGACGCAGACCGCGTTCAAATATCCCCATCAAGAATCCTATGTCGGTCCTGATGCAAGACGCACTTGGCAGCAAACCTTAGACAGCAGTAAAAACTTGGCAAAGGCGCTCCTTGCGTTAGGGCTGCAAAGAGGTGACCATGTAGGCATCTTGCTTGGTAACTGTTCTCAATGGATTGAAATTTTCTTTGGTTGCGCGATGATCGGAGCGGTGACCGTACCGATCAACACTCGATTTAAAAAAAATGAGCTTGAATACTGTTTAAAGCAATCAGATGTCAAGGTGCTTTTTTTTATAGATCAGTTTTTAAACATAGATTTTGCAAGCATGCTCAAATCGGTGGAGCCCGCACTTGGAAGCGCTTTTACGGCACAAGTGTTGCCGAAATTAAGGTACTGTATCTCATGCTCCATCAGTCCTCAGATGGATGGCGTCATGGGCATGCACGCACTCATGAATTTAGGTCTTGGCGTGACAGACCAAGAGTTTGAATTAAGGAGTGATGAGGTCACACCTAGCGATGTGCTATTGATTCAATTCACCTCTGGGACCACCTCTTTTCCCAAGGGGGTCATGCTGACACATAGCAATATGCTGCTCAATGCACGTGCTGTTGGCAGTCGAATGAAAGTGAGCAGTCAAGATCGGTATTTCAGCATTCGCCCGTATTTTCATGTGGCCGGTAGTACATTGTCGATTTTGGTGAGTTTGAATTCAGGCTGCTGTTTGTTGACCTTGCCCAAGTTTGATGTCAAAGAAAATCTAAAAGTACTCTTTGAGGAAAAATGCACTTTAATTTCAGGAAATGACACTATTTTTCTGTCTTTGATTGGAGATAGCGATTTTGATTCAAATCGTCTCTTTTTAACGGGTGGATGGGCAGCAGTCGATCCTGGTGTCATGCAAAAAATTCACGATCAAATGGGGCTTAAAAGTATATGCAATGCATATGGACAATCTGAGGCTTCTCCGAATGTTTTGTTTTCACATTGCGATGAGCCATTTGAGCTTCGCAAAGCTGGTTTTGCAAAGCCCTTACCTGGTGTAGAAGTCCGCTTGGCCGACCCGTTGACCGATGAGGAGGTAAATGGCTTTGAAACTGGAGAAATTCAAGTCAAGGGCTGGAACGTCATGAAGGGCTATTACAACATGCCCAAGGAAACTGCCAAAGCATTTACTTCAGATGGTTGGCTTAAAACAGGTGATTTGGGGGAATGTGACGCGGACAAGCGATTCAGAATGGTGGGGCGTTTAAAGGATATCTTTAGAGTCGGAGGGGAAAACGTTGCTCCATCAGAGGTGGAAGAGGTGTTGCACGCTCACCCCGGCATACAACAAGCTCAAGTGGTGGGGGTGCCCGATCAAAGGCTTGGTGAAGTCTGCGCTGCTTTTGTGATTTCAAATGGGGTTCAAAATGTCACTAAAGAGGACTTGATTCTTTGGTGCAAAGAGCGATGTGCAAACTTCAAAGTGCCAAAGTATGTGGCATTTGTGGATTCGTTTGACCGCATTGGTATGACTGGGAGCTCAAAGGTGCAAAAAAATAAGCTTATTGACTATGCGATTGAACTTTGGAGCCTAGCTCCAAGGAGTTAGATGAATTGAAATTTTTATGAGCGTGATCCATGATAATTAAAAATTTTAAAGACTTGCTGACATACCGCCTTAATGTATTGGCAAATTTGTCAAGCAAAATTGCGACCCATTTAAATCAAGTTGAGTTTCAATTGGCGCCCAGAGAGTGGAGGATCATTGGGCTTTTGGGGCAGCTGGAAAAAGTATCTTTGCAGCGTTTAGCGATTGAGGTGGATGTGGATAAAAGTCAAGCCAGTCGAATGGTCTCCTCATTGATTGAACGAGGCTATCTCAAGCGCGTGATAGATGCCAAGGATGCAAGGGGCATATTGCTTTTTTTGACAGCCAAGGGGTTAGCAACTTTTGAGCGTGCATTCCCTAGTGCCATTGATCGCAATGAGGCCTTGCTTAAAGTGTTGACCTTGCAAGAGCGGATTGTTTTTGAGCGCTGTCTAGATAAGTTGACGCTTCATGCAAGAGCGCAACTTGAACAAATGAGAGAGTCGGTTCAAGTGCCGTGACTTTCTCTGGCAAGTCAGTTGAAATATACAAATGGAGAATCTTAAAATGAGTACATTCAATTTAACCGCCGAGTCCCCATTGGGTGTATTTAAACAATTTTGTGAAGAAGGCAAGTTGGCCTATCAAGTCACACCGAGTGGTCAAGCAGTTTTCTATCCCAGAATTGTGGCGCCCCAAACAGGAGAGACTTTGAGCTGGCAAATTTCAAAGGGCGAGGGAACTGTGTATTCCACCTCTGTGATCCATTTAAAAGGCATTGAGCCTTATAACATCGCCTTGATCGATTTGGATGAGGGATTTAGGATGATGAGTCGAGTCGAAGAGATGCCCCCTGAAAAAGTGAGCATTGGTATGCGAGTTAAGATGAAAATGTCCAAGGACAAGGAAGGCCGTGCCTTACCTGTCTTTGTCCAAGGAGACTCAAAATGAGGGGGCTTAAGTCTGCGAGTGTGGCCATCGTCGGAGCTGCAGAGTCGGATTTGGGTTTGTGTGCGCCTGGAACCAGTCCGATTGACTTGATGGCTCAAGCAACTCTTAGGGCTTTGGAGGACAGTGGACTCAAAATATCTGATATCGATGCAATATTTTCTGCTTCCACGCAAACACGCTATACGACCTTGGCTTTGAAAGAGTATTTAGGTTTAGAGCCAAGTTACCATGACAACTCTCACATCGGTGGCGCTTCTTTCATGACCCATGTGGCGCATGCCATGATGGCACTGGAGCAAGGATTGTGCAAAGTGGCATTGATCACCTATGGAAGTACCCAAAAGTCAGTGAGTCGTGCTGCGGCCTCTCCAAGGGAGTACAACCCCTATGAAACTCCTTACAGTCCATTTCTACCCGCGGCTGCATATGCCATGGCCGCGGCAAGGCATATGCATCAATACGGAACGACAAGAGAGCATTTGGCTCAAGTTGCGGTCTCTGCAAGGCAATGGGCCCTTAAGAATCCAATTGCTTGGGAGAAGACACCGCTAAGCATAGAGGATGCATTAAGCGCCAAGATGGTCAGTTATCCGCTCACGGTAAGAGACTGTTGTTTGGTCTCCGATGGCGGTGGCGCCATCCTATTGACCGTGAGCGATCGTGCACGCGATTTGAGGAAAAAGCCCGTCTATGTGTTGGGGGTGGGTGAGGCCTTGTCGCATTTGAGTATATCCAATATGCCGGATTTGACCGTGACTGCAGCGACACGTTCTGGTCCTTTGGCTTTCAATATGGCCAAGTTGGGCGTGAAGGACGTGGATGTCGCTTTGCTTTATGATGCTTTTAGCATCAATACCATTTTGTTTTTAGAGGATTTGGGTTTTTGTCCCAAAGGAGAGGGGGGCCGTTTTGTCCAAGGGGGAGCCATCTCCCCAGGTGGTTCATGTCCTGTCAATACCAATGGAGGTGGTTTGTCCTATTGTCATCCAGGGATGTATGGGCTGATGCTTTTGATTGAAGCGACTCGACAAATTCGAGGTGAGTGTGGAGACAGACAAATCGGCGGTTGTGAGGTTGCCCTTGCCCACGGCAATGGAGGGGTGCTTTCAAGCCAAGCCACCGTTATTTTGGGTGCTCAGCCGTGAATGTTTAGTTTTATAAGCGGCAAGTTGGTTTTTACTTTTTGAGTTGTAAATCAACGGCTTTTTGTCTCAAAGATGCATCGGCGCGTAAAACAGCTTTGGCGATTTTATTGGTGGGCGTGTATGGCAATGCATCCAAGAAAATAACAAAGCGAGGTACTTTCATGGCAGAGAGTTTTTGGGCACACCAATCTGCCACATCTTGATGGCTCATATGTAAGTCTTTTTTCAATACCACGGCAACTAAAATCTCATCTTCACCCAGTTCTGCTGGTACAGCAATGGTTGCAACTTCTGCAACGTTTGGATGCTCTAAAATCACGCGATCAAGTTCTGCGCCAGCAATATTTTCTCCTCGTCGACGAATGATGTCCTTTTTTCTAGATACAAAAGTATAGTAACCATCTTCATCGCAAGTGACCAAATCCCCAGTTAAAAACCAACCATCTCTAAAAGCTTGCTCAGTTTGTACTTCATCTCTAAAGTAACCTTGCGTGACGATCGGAGTTTGAACAATCAATTCACCGACTTGACCAGTTGCAACTTCTTGGCCTAGATCGTCCACAATTTTGCATTTCGCCCATGTTTGTTCTGGATCAGGATGTTTGCCCTCAGGCCCCATGCTTCCTGCCTTTTGCAGTCCACCATAGGGGCTGCAAGTCACGCCCGGAATTTCAGTCATGCCGTAACCGCTCACGAAATAGGGTACTTTGAATTCGTCTCGAAATGCAGCTTGCGCGCTTTGTCGCACACCATAGGCGCAACGCAAATGATGGTCCTCGCGAAATTCACTTCTTGAGCGTGCCTTTAAAATGTTGCATGCAGCCTCAATGATGTTGATCACTGTGGCCTTGTTGTGAGTGGCTTGAATCCAAAATTCAGAGGCGGAAAATCGAGGTTGGATGATCATGGTGCAGCCGCTGGCAATGACCCCTGAGACGGAGTAGAACAAGGCATTCATGTGAAACATGGGTAAAACAATCATCACTCGGTCATTGGGCTGAAGGTAGACGCGCTCAACAAATGCTTCACCAGTCAATATAAAGCTGCGCTGGCTGTGCATCACGCCCTTGGGAAAACCTGTGGTCCCGGATGTATAAATGATGATGCAGGTGTCATCTGGCAAAGCTTGGGTTGCCAACGGTGCTTGAGGTGTGATGGTCTCCAAAAGTTCCTTGAATTTAGGAATCGTTTGAGTGGCTTGTTTATCGGTTTGAATGAGAGAGATTAGCCAAGGGTCTAAATTCTTTTCTTTAAGAGCCAAAAGGGCATTGTCTATGCCGTGTTCATCAAGTGCCAATCCAAAGAGATCTGCATGGTTGATCACGTAGCTGGCTTCACCCACAGAGAAGTCAGGATTGATAGGCACCATGATTGCGCAAAGCTTAGACAGAGCAAAAAGAATGACAATGTGGGCGTATTGATTTCTTGCCATGACCCCGAATCGGTCTCCCTTTTTGATCCCTTGTTTTTTAAACAAGTGGCAGGCTTTGTTGACATCGTCATGAAACTGCTGCCAGGTGTAGGTTTGGCCCGCATAGATACAAAACAATTTTTGCGGATCTTTTTCAAGTCGACTGCTCAATGCATCGCAGAGGGTGAAGTCATTTTTTCTGTAAAGTCTTAAAACCTCTAGTGCTGGGGTGAGCGGCGTGGTCGGATTGGATTGCATATGTTGAGTCGCTAGCGATTGGTTCAAAGGCCACGATTTTAATATTGATCCCGCCCCTGGTTAAGCTCAAGTGCGAGACGTGTGCTCACAAAGTCAAATGAAAATGAACTTTGATAAGGGTATTCACCAACATGATGATCAATGTGTCGATACGCGGAGGTCTTAAAATGATAAGCATACCATCAGACATTCATAATCAAATTGAGACCACCAGCCCTCTTAGCATTTTGTGAAGCACTTCAGGACACGGAGTTAAGTCAAGCTATTCAAAATATGTCTGACTTGATTGCGTTTTTGCAAAGTCTTCATATTTTGGCGATCTCTGTCATTCTCATTGCCATGTTGGTTTTTAACTTTAGGCTCATCTCCAACAAACTTGGCGATAGTCTTTTTTTGAGTGGTTTTAAATACAACGCCATTGTCAGCTTGCCAGTCTTGTTGGTGACAGGTGTTTTTTTGATCATCGCTGAGCCTGCGAGATCTCTGGCCAATGAGGCTTTTCAAATAAAAATGATATTGTTGGTGATTGTGTTGAGTATTTATCGCTATCTCAATCAGACGGTGTTTTCTACTTCAGATTTTCCCAATTCAAGTGTACAGGTATCTTTGATTTCAAAGTTATGGGCCACCTTATCGATTTTGATTTGGGTTGGCATTGTCTTTGCTGGTCGCTGGATCGCTTATCTTTGAGTATGTACCATGAATGAATTGAGCGACATTTTTAAATTTCTCAATGACTCCAATGTTGGGGTTGCCATTCGTGAAAATGACTATCTTTTCCCGATGATCGAGTCTTTGCATGTTCTATCTGATGTCATTGTTTTCGGCTCGATCATGATGCTTGACCTGCATTTATTGGGCTTGACTTTCAGACGCAGTGATTTCAATAAAGTATCTTCTGAGCTGCTTCCGTTTACTTGGGTTGCGTTTGTTTTGGCGCTGATCAGTGGTGTATTTTTATTTATTTCAAATGCAGTGAATTATTCAGCAAATACTTTTTTTCAATTCAAAATGGTTCTTCTTGTTTTGGCTGGCATCAACATGTTGATCTTTCAATGCCTGATCAGCCAAGATCATCATCGCTGGGCTCAGCAGTCCCAAATTCCAAGAACTGCCAGATTGGCTGGTTTGATTTCTCTGATATTATGGCTTGGTGTTGTTTTGTGTGGTCGCTGGATAGGTTTCACCATTGAGCCTGTTTTGGCAAATTAACAAATGAGGTTTTTTTAAATGAGAATTGTTCATCAAGCTTTGGCAACTGTTCTAGCAGTTGTTTTTTTAATGAGCACATCAACTCTGAGTTTTTCTCAAGTGGGCAGCAAACCGGGCTTTAATGTGACTCCTTCTGCTAAAGATTGGCAGGATTTGGCAAAATTGCCTGATTGGAGTGGGACTTGGAATCCTAAGATAACGGATCAAGACCAGCAGGCCAAAACCAATATGCCACCTTGGAAGCCAGAGATAGGTGAAATCATCAAGTTTCAACTGGCTGAGGAAAAAGCCGGTCGGCCCACTCCATTGTTTGTCAATTGTTTACCTGAGGGCATGCCATCGTGGATGCTCATTTCTCACAATTCAATGGAGGTGTTGTTCACGCCTGGTCGGGTCACCATGCTGGGTGAATCCGATGGAAACAGATTGCGTCGTATTTATACCGACGGTCGCAAACACCCAGAGGAGTCAGACCCTACCTTTCATGGTCATTCGATTGGCCACTGGGAAGGAGACACTTTGGTCGTCGATACCGTGTCCATATTGCCACAAGCTATTTTTGCCATCAGTGAGGCCGCGGGCGTTCCCCACAATGGGGACATTCATATCACAGAGAGAATTCGTTTGGTGGGCAAAGACCAATTGCATGATGAGTTGGTGATCACCGCACCGCATTTGTTGACCAAACCGTGGAAGACGAATCGGATCTCGTTTAGGCAACGTGCCCAAAAATTTGATATCGTGGAGGGTGTTTGTATAGAAGGCACCTTCAGAGCGGCCAAAGACGCCAAAGGCTTTGATATTTATGTGCCTATTCCCATAGACATTGGCGGCAATAGAATTCCTCCTCAATAATACTTAAAGGATAGAAAATGAAACAAATAATTAAATATACGGGACTTGTTTTTTCAGCTCTATTGAGTTTTGCTTGGGTCCCTTTGGCCCAAGCGCATCATTCGACAACCATGTTTGATCATGCGCAAAGTGTCACAATCACGGGTGTGATCAAAGAGGTTCAGTGGACCAATCCACATGTGGCTATTTTTGTTGCAGGAACAATCAAGGAAGAGGAGCCAACAGTTTGGTTAATGGAGATGACCAGTCCCGGGAATTTGACCCGGGTGAGTAACTGGACTCGAAATTCCGCAAAAGTAGGAGATAAAGTAGTGATTGCATTTAGTCCGCTTCGCAACGGCAAAAAGGGAGGGGCTTTGAAAAGGCTAACACTTGAAGACGGACGTGTGTTGACCACAGATATCCGTGCTCAAGAGTCTGCCAATTTGGAAGAAAATCAAAAAGCCAAATAATTCAGAAGGTTTTTTTGCGTTCTATTTTTCACTGCCCTGATGGGTGTGAGTTGCACTATGAAGTCAATGACTTCACCGATCCGTGGCTAGAGGCACCAGTGGTGGTCTTGATTCATGGTTTCGCTGAAAGCCGGCAAGCCTGGCGCTCTTGGATCCCCACTTTAAGTAAAAAATTCAAAGTCATTCGTTTAGATCTGCGTGGCTTTGGTGCCTCAACGCCCATGCTCGAATCTTTTCCTTGGTCCATGCGGGTGGTGATGGATGATTTGCATGCATTGATCACAAAGTGCACTTCAAGCGCGGTCCATTTGATTGGAGCGAAAAGTGGGGGAACGTTCGCGTTGGAATTTGCCAGTCGATTTCCAAAACTCGTTCAAACCGTCATTGGCGTCACCCCTCCAGTGATTGCTGCAAGTGGTGTACAGGCTTGGATTGATGACCTCAACGACATTGGTGTGCAAGCTTGGGCTGCCAAAACCATGCGTGGTCGCCTAGGCAGCCAAGTCAGTGAGCAAGAAATTGACTGGTGGGTCCAATGCGTTCAAGGTCAAACCTCAAAGCCATCTCTTTTAGGATATCTCAAATGGATTCCCAGTTTAGATATTCGTCAAAGCATACAAAAAATCTTACCCCCCTCTTTGGTCATCACCACAACTGGTAGTGGCCTTAGAAGTGTGAACAGCGTCAAAGAGTGGCATGCCAGCATGAAAAATTCCGAGTTGTTCATTATTGAAGGTGATGCTTGGCATGCAGCAGGCGCATATCCAGATCGGTGTGCACAAATTTTTCTGGATTTCATTGATAAAAAACGTGAAAAGGTTTGAATGAAATTTTCCAGATATTCAAATGCACTTTTGCTATGCTTGTTCTTTTGCATGCCTGTCTCTTTTGCTCAAAGTGGTTTTCCAAGTAAACCCATCAAGATCTTGGTGGGATATCCTGCTGGTGGACCTGTTGATGTTTTAGCTCGTATCTATGGCATGCGCTTGTCAAAAAGTATCGATCAACCGGTGATCGTTGAAAACAAGCCAGGTGCCAGTGGCTCCATGGCTGCCGATCAAATGGTCAAATCCCCTGGTGACGGCTATACGCTTCTTTTAGCTCCAGTGACCATTGCCATCATTTCTAGTTTGATTCCTAAATTGCCCTATGAGACCAGCACCGATCTGCAAGCTGTGGCTTGGATTGCATCGGCACCTTTTGTCTTGGTCTCACATCCAAAGTTGGGACTGAAAAATATTCCCGAACTCATTGCATACGCCAAAAATCACTCGGGTGAAATCAATTTTGCTTCTGCAAGCGCAGGCGGTATTCCACATTTGGCTGGCGAGATGTTTAGCACCATGGCGGGTATCAAGATGACGCATGTTCCTTACAAGGGAGCGGCACCTGCAACAACAGACCTTTTATCTGGTCAGGTCAATTTGATGTTTGACAGTGTGGTTTCTGCGCTTCCCTACATCAAATCCAATCGGTTGATCCCACTTGGTGTCACAGGACCTAAGAGACTCGCCTTGATGTCAGAGGTACCTTCCATTTCTGAATACCTTCCAGGCTACGAGGCCAATGGATGGTATGGTTTTTTTACACAAAAAGAAGTCCCCAAGCAAATCGTACAACGTTTGAATCAAGAGATCAATCAGTTGAGCAAAACCACTGAAGTTGATCAATTGATCAAAAGCAATGGTTTGGATCCAGTGGTGACAACGCCAGTTGAATTCGCTGCTTACTTCGCAAGTGAAATTACCAAGTGGAGACGAACGGTTCGCTCCTCAGATATCAAGGCAGACTAAAAGGGCTCAGCCCTTTTTTAAGAGCGCGGGGTTCAATCGATTGTGAGGGTCTTTAGGTTTTTAAAGTTCAGTACACGATCCATGATTTGTTGGGCTTGTTCTTTTGGCAATCGTGTTTCAAGCTCTTGGGACAACTTTATCAGGTGATCGCTCAATTCATAGGGTCTAGAAGCACTTCCCTTGGGTGCTTTGATAAATTGGCTTACTTTAGTTTGATTTTTTAGAGTGATGCTTAACTTTGCACTTACAGACTCTTGAGTGCTAGTGGACTCTACCTCCTCGTCTAGATGACAGTGGACCTTTGCACACAAAGCCCTTACTTGTGCGTGTTCAATATGTTTTTCAAAGTCATCCATATTGATCGATTGAGTGGTATTTTTTTTCAAATACAAAGCCAGTGACACGCAAAAGGGAGCTGACATTTGTGCAGCTTGGACATCTTGGGGTGTCGTAGAGGTGAGTCGCCCAAAAATGACTTTGGGCACACCCAAGTCAATTCGTTCGATGTCTTGACAATTGAATGCATGGTTTTGTACCAAGCTCAACGCTGCTTCAATGGCCGAGAGCACACGAGCTGAGCTGGCGTGGGGTTTGATGGCGACTCCCGAGGTTTCAAAATGCGTGCCCAAGCCTAGGAGAAGTTTGTCGGTATCAAGGGTATCAGAATAAGCCCTAAAAAATCCATCTTCACCTTCCAAGATGTCGCTCGGACCCATGAACCCGGCGTCTACCAAGAGTGCAGCTTTGACCCCTGAGCTTGCTGCTTGCGCAGCGTGGAGTCGTTTAACGGTAGAGCCCGAATGAAAGAATTGCGTCAAGCCGCCACAAAAGGACGCGGCGATACCTAGCGTTTGAGCCACTTTTTCAGCGCAATGTGGGCCTTCAAACATGAGCTTGGCCGCGGTCACTGCGGCGCCTAAAACACCGCAGGTTGAGGTGCTTTGAAATCCTTTGTTGAAGTGTCCAGGTTGAATTGCAAGTCCTAAGCGAATCATGCTTTCATAGCCTACCAAAATCGCATCCAGTGTTTCAAGACCTGTTTTCCCTCTGTCTTGAGCAACGGCCAGTGCGCTGGAGATGACAATGCAACCAGGATGAAGCATGGCGCCCACATGTACATCATCGGCATCTACGCTACCCGAATAGATAGTATTCAAAAAGGTGCTGCTTATCGCGTCAAGGCTCAGTTCACTAAAGAGCACTTTGCTAGAGCCAGAGTGACTGGTTTTGGCGCAAAAGGCCTCGCTCCATCTGCTCCAAGGCATTCTTTGCCCAATGGACGCCACGCGAAAGTAGTCCAGTAAGCAAGCAATCAGTTGATCTTGAATGGCTTGAGGGGCTTGGAGATAGGTGGTCTTGGATACGAATTGCGACAATTCAAGTGTGGTTCTAATCATTGCTTTAATCTTAGAGTCATCAAGGGGTCTATGTTCTTTAAACTCGCAACGTCTTTCGTTGACTCAAGCCAATCAAGGCATTCTTGATGGCCCACTTTATGTTCAGACAGATGGATGAATCGGTTTGAAATATGGTCTAGCCGCATGGGATTGGCTGGACAGCCCAAGGGATGCTCAATAAAGTGTTCAAACTGTGAGCCATTTTTCATTTGACAAAGTACAC
>Ga0114971_10001431_pt1 | contig 16241 bp, 13 predicted proteins | sample M_140625_MF_Meta_FD_87320 | JGI IMG/M metagenome (GOLD analysis project Ga0114971, IMG submission 87320) | Freshwater microbial communities from Lake Montjoie, Canada to study carbon cycling - M_140625_MF_MetaG | ecosystem: Environmental > Aquatic > Freshwater > Lake | place: Lake Montjoie...
CGCCTTCAAGAATTGCGACTGACCGTTTCCTATGACGCCGGCAATTCCGATGATTTGCCCAGGGAACGATTGGATGCTGACATCGGTGAACCCGTTGCCCGATAGACCTGTGACCACAAGGTTTGGTTTGACGCCAGAGGGTTCGGGGCGCTTGGCGGGGAAAGTGGATTTTAGTTCTCGCCCGACGATCTGAGCTAGCAATTCCGCATCGGTGATTTTATTGATCGGAGATGTAGTCCTGAGAAGTCCGTCACGGAGCACCGTAACAATGTCGGCAAGTTGGCGAACTTCTGCAAGTCGGTGGGTGATGTAAATGACAGCAGTTTTCTTCGCGATTTCCTTGGCAATGAGTTGGAACAGAAGTTCCACGGAGTCCTGGCCGAGTGCGGCGGTTGGCTCATCAAGAACCAAAATTTTAGGTTCGGTTGCCATGGCTTTTGCGATTTCAAGCAAGTGCTTTTGTGCAATAGTCAGGTCTTCGACACGCAGATTCAGTGAAATCTTCAGCCCGACCCGCTCGAGAAGCTCAGCTCCGACTGTTTCGGCCGCCCGCCCGGTAAAAACGGAACTGGGCAGAGCGACTTGCAAGTTTTCCAACACGGTGAGGTCATTCAACACGGCTGGATGTTGGTGAACGATGGCAATTCCGAGTTTGTTTGCCAGGGCAGGCGTGAGAGCGTCGTAGCGCTCTCCTAGCACAATGAGGTCGCCTTGAGACGGGGCAACGGTGCCCGAGGCAACATTCATCAGGGTCGACTTGCCCGCACCGTTTTCGCCGAGAAGTGCGTGAACTTCCCCGGCCTTGATCTGCAGGCTTACATCTGTCAGGGCGGGCACGCCCGAGTAGTCCTTGGAGATCCCACGTAGTTCCATGACCACGTTGTCCGATTTGCTCTGAGCCACTTTGCTTCTCCTGGTATTTCTATTCGTTTAGACGGTGCGCTGGGCCGACTTATCTCTAAGCCGGCCCAGTTCCCGTTATTACTGTTGGAGCCTATTACTGACCGAGCAACGCCTGCTGGGCCTCGCCACTCAGCTCGGACGAAAGGAAGGTCCAAGGGTCGATGTCGCGGTTGCACTGAACGGGCTTGTCCGTTGACGTCGAGTCTTCGAACACTCGTCCGGCCCAGGAGGTAGCCGTAGGAACGACACCACCGGTTGCGAGGGCAACAGCGTGCTGAACTGCAAGACGCACGTGGTCGGTACCCGTAGCAACGTCCATCAACTTGAAGTCGGGATTCGCGTCCTTGTTGTCTTCGTAGAAGCAACCAAGGATGTTTCCATCCGACGTAGCGAGTGCAGGAATTGAACGGCCACTCTTGGCAAATTCACCAAGCGACGAGACCATAACCGGACCGAAGTCAGACATGATCACGTCGATCTTGTCGTACTTTGCGATGGCGGCGGTAAGTACCTTCTGAGTGAGAGCTGCATCCCAGTTGGTAACTTCGAAGGGCTGCTCACCGATGTACTTGTAGATACCGGTTCCGTCACCGAGAACGGATTCAACGCCCGTTTTCTCGTCGACTCCCTGGCTGTTTCCAGCAGGACCCGACAACATCAGGATGTTGGCACCGTCGGGGAAGTTGGCCTTGACCCACTCGCCCCAGTTCTTGCCGTCGTTGACGAAGTCGGCACCGATCCAGACGTCGTAGTCCTCGCCGGCGACACCGCCTGCCCAAACGCGATAAGGAACCGTGACAACACCAGCTGCATAAGCGTCGCGCAGTGCAGGAAGGATTGCCTCTCCAGCATCGGGGAACACGACGAGTGCGTTGACGCCCTTTGCAACCATTGCGTTGATGTCAGAGATTGCCTTGGTGGTGTCTCCCTGGCCGTCTGCATACAGCAGTTCGGTGACGCTGGAACACTTTGCGATCTCGTCACGAGCCGAAGCCGTGGTAACAAGACGCCAGTTGTTTCCACCGAAACCGTCGGTGAGTCCCATGGTGATTTCGGTTGGTCCACACCAGTCGGGACGGTCGCCCGCTGCTGGGTCGGCGCCGGGATCAGTTGTGGTGGTGCTTGCACAGCCCGCTAACAGCAGGGCGGCAATGGCCGCAGCAGAGAGCGCTGCAGCGACTTTACGACGACGAATCATCTTTGTTTCCTCCATCTGACTGCGTGACATTACTGGCACGCATATTGTGCTTCTAAGCCGTCGGCAGAGAAGTTTGGTGCTCCCCGCGACGTTGAGTCGACAGGAATTTTTGAAGGAGTGATCTCACGCGAGACCAGTCCACTGTGTAAATGGCAACACCGATTGCGAGTGCTGCGGCTTGAACCAATGTGCGGATTGCGAAGTTGACCCCGAGGGCTAAAACGAATTGGTCAAGCTGGGAAAGGAAAACTGCGGCAATAACGGTGGCGGTGGGAAGGCCACGGCCGCCCAGCAGAGAGGTTCCACCAAGGACAACCACGGCGACCGACGGAAGAAGGTATGCGCTACCCATCGAGCCATTTGGTTCGGCGATAACTCCGGCAATCATGATCCCTGCAATGGCGTAAAGCACTTGTGCCCAAACATAGGCCATCGCCTGGTGAGTCTTGATTCGCAAACCTGAGACCATCGCGACCGGTGCACTTGCGCCAATCGATTCGAATCGACGACCCGGAACCGTTTTGCGCAAGATGAAAATAACTACGACGAGGACGGTCGTTGCAAAGTAAACCGAATTGGGAATTCCGAAAGTTGATCCGCTCACGACGGACAACAGTAACGCCGTTGTCATGCGAGGTATTCCCTGGGTGATCAGCATCACAAAACCGAAAAGCAACGAGTTGGTTCCAAGGGTTGCGATGATCGGGTTTAGTTTGAGGAAACCAATCAAGAATCCGTTAAACGCGCCGATCGCGATTGCCACAACCAGGGAGAGCACGACGGCCGGCACAAGCCGATCGTCTTCAATCTCAGGAAGTGCCGAAACGATGACCGCCGCGAGTGAAACAGATCCTGGAACGGAAAGGTCAATGCCGGCCTGCTGGATGACGAGCATTTGACCGAGACCAACAATTGCCAAGATTGCCGCAAACGGAATCATGCTTCCCAAAGGCCCCGGAGAAACACTTGTTGGAGCAATGACCGCGCTAAGAATGAACAGCACCACAGTTGATATCAAAACGGTCAGTAGACCTTTCGAAACCTGAAAGCGTGGACCCTTAGAAAGGGTCACCTCACTTCGCTGTGCCATCTGCACTCCTTCGTGCCCGAGTTCAGTTCCGTAGGACTGAACATGTGTTGACCGTCACTTTATATAGTGAGCATAGCGTGTAGCAACAATTTTTGTAACAATAACATGAGACTCTCACCAAAGTTTTCCCGAAGAAGTGCTAGACCTGCGAGGTATTCGCGAGAATGTTGCCCGAAGGCACACGGCCCGCACTCGGAGTGAGACACGGTCAAATTGTTATTTCCGCTCGGATTCAAAGTTCAGAAATACTGGTATCGTTCAACTGAAGTGAACAGCAGCATGAAATGGAGATGCGAAGAAATGAACAACGATTCATCCCGTAAAGCACTCGTTGTGGGTGTTACTGGAATCTCGGGACAGGTTATTGCCACTCAACTGATGGATGCAGGGTGGGAAGTGCATGGTTTGTCGCGCCGGATAGAAGGTCTTCCTGCTGGCGTTCATCACATCAAGGCTGACCTTCTCAATGCTGATGAGGTGAAAACCGCACTTTCTGGGCTCAAGCCGGAAATTGTTTTCATGACCGCTTGGATCAAAAAGGATTCGGAAGCCGAGAATATTGAGGTTAACGGTGCCACCATTCGAAACCTGCTTGCTGGGCTCAAACCCGATGGCGGGGTGCGCCACGTCGCGCTGCAGACGGGCTTGAAGCACTACCTTGGACCGTTTGATAACTATGCGAACGCGGTTATGGCCGAGACGCCATTCCACGAGGACGAACCTCGGCTCGATGTTCCGAACTTTTATTACACCCAAGAAGACGAATTGTTTTCTGCAGCCAAAGACCAGGGCTTCACGTGGAGCGTTCACCGCTCACACACCATCTTCGGTTATGCGGTTGACAATGCGATGAACATGGTGCTGACGCTCTCTGTTTACGCGGAAATCCAAAAGGCACTGGGTAAACCCTTCATCTATCCAGGTTCAACCCAGTCATGGAATGGCGTGGTCGACGTGACCGATGCTGATCTGCTCGGCGAGCAGCTTGTCTGGGCAGCGACGAACAAGGCCGGAGAAAACGAAGCGTTCAACATTGCGAACGGAGATACTTTCCGGTGGCGTTGGATGTGGCCACAGATTGCAGAACACTTCGGTCTGCCCTACGAGGGCCCCAAGGAATCCCACTTCCAGCCGCTCGAAGAGCAGATGAAAGACGCTGCGTCGGTTTGGGAAGAAATTGCGCAGAAACACAAACTTGCGGTTTCCGACGTGACCAAACTTGCGTCGTGGTGGCACAGCGACAGCGACCTCGGTCGCCAGATTGAGTGCTTCACGGATATGACTAAGTCACGCGAAGCGGGCTTCCTGAACTTCCGATCGAGCCCCAAGAGCTTCTTCTCCAACGTTGAGGCCTACCGCAAGGCGAACATTCTTCCCCGATAGAAATAAGTACCTCTCTTCCGAGTGAAAAAAAGTGGGGCCGCCCGAAAGGACGGCCCCACCATCTATGTCTTCTAGATGCTTGCGTTCAGTTCGATGTGAGCCTTGATGTTGTTCATCGGGTGCTGAGCTGCGTCCACCGCACCGAGCGCATCGTCTATCGCAAACCGGGCGGTGACCAAAGGGGAAAGATCAATGTTCTTCGTCGACATGAACCGAATTGTTTCTTCCCAGACGCCAGGGGACCCGATTGATCCGGTGATGGTTAGTTCCTTGGATTGAATCAAGCCAAGTTGAGCCGGGGCCGACTTGCCAACATCGATACCGATGTAGGCGATGCGTCCTTTGAAGCCCGCAAGTTCGAGTGCGGTTGCCATCACGTCGGGGCGGCCGGTTGCCTCAACAACGACGTTGGCACCGCGCCCGCCGGTGTCTTTGTCGAGTACCGCTTTGATCTCGTCCGGAGTACACACGATGTCGGCGCCGAGTTCGCGAGCCGCCTTCTGACGAAAATCAACGGGCTCGACAACAATCGTTCGCGCACCCAATGCTTTCGACGCTGCGGTCACCGCGAGTCCAATGGGACCGGCACCAAGCACCACCAAGGTATCGCTCGCGTTCACGTTGCCGACGCGCATCAACGCGTAGTACGCAACACTGAATGGTTCTACAAGTGCGCCATTGTTCCACGAAATGTTGTTCGGAATCTTGTGGAGCCACGATGCCTTCGTGATGAAGAACTCTGCTGCGGCGCCACTGATGGAGAAGCCAAAGTGATCGTCGCCAATGACACAATCGCCAACGACGTGGTCACCCTTCGCGAAATTCGTCACCTTTGCACCGACCTTCATTACCTCCCCAGACCATTCGTGCCCCGGAATAATCGGGTAGCTAAACGGAATGATGTATCGGCCTTCAAGTAGCTCAATGTCTGAATGGCAAACACCGACGGCTCGAGAGGCGATCAGAACCTCATCGTCCGCGATGTCGGGGACAGAGAGCTCATTGACTTCAGCCTTACCTTCTGAAACAAACTGCAGAGCCTTCATGATTAGTGTCCTCTCACTAGTACTTTGGTTTCGGTTCCGGTTGGGGAAACCAGTTCTTCGAAGCCCTTTGTCACGATGTCGTCCATGTTGATTGTCGAGCTGACGACTTTCTCTACCGCCAGACCGCGACGACCGATCAGGTCGATGATTCGAGGCCAGTCCGTTACCGGGTAGCACCAGGTTCCCGTGTAGGTGATTTCGCGCTCGGCAAGTTCCATGGGCTCGATTGACGCTGGTTTGGTGTGCAAACCAGTCTGAACAACGTACCCGCCCGAGCGAACAGCTTTGATTGCCGTCTGCAGCGCCCGCTCGTTACCTGAACATTCGATAACCGCGTCAACGCCAATTCCGCCCGTAGCATCTTTCATCACGGCAATCACGTCATCCTTGGTTGGGTCAAGCAGTGTCGCAATCCCAAGGTCATTCATCATCTTTTGACGGTTGGGGTTGAGCTCTGACACGTACACGCGTGCACCGAGGTTTTCTGCGTAGAGGGCGGCGAGCGCGCCGATCGGACCTGCACCCGTGATGAGAATGGTATCTCCGGGGCGAACATTTCCGCGGTCGACACCGTAAGCAGCCACTGCGGTTGGCTCGACGAGTGCGCCCGCGACGTCAGAGACGTTGTCATGAAGTGTGAACACGTTTGCCGCGGGAACAACTGCCTGTTCGGCAATACCGCCCCACTTGCAGCTGAGTCCGATACAGGCCATGGATGTACAGAGGTGGTTATCGCCACGCGAACAGAAATAGCACACACCGCAGGACAAAAGAGGCATCGCCGATACGCGGTCGCCGACCTTCACGTTCGTCACTCCCTTGCCAACTTCGAGGACCTCGGCAGAAAACTCGTGACCGAGGATCTGAGGCAGGATGGAGCCATTGAGCTTGTGTGGTTGTGAGGGAATGACAATCGGACCCATCGCGTACTCGTGAACGTCCGTCCCACAGATTCCGCACCACAATGGCTTGAGTCGTACCTCACCGACGCCTACCGACTGAGGCTCCGCCACATTTTCAACACGGATGTCTTTTGCTCCGTAAAAGATTGCAGCCTTCATTCTTTGCTCCTTATTGTTTCTGTATTCACAGGGATGGATCGAAAAGGACTTTGCCCTGGATTTTTCCGGCGCCCAGTGCTTCAAGTTGGTTGACGAGGTCAGAGAGTGGGTACACGCCCTCGATCAACTCGGCGGCCAGGGAGGTGTTTCCCAAAATTTCTAGTGCCGGGCCAAGGTCGTGGTCGCAGACGTGCGCAAGGGTGGTCGTGACGTTGATTTCGCTCATGACAATTTTGTGAACGTCAATCTCTTGTTTAGTCGATGGCAATCCGACCTGTAAAACGTTTCCACCTCGCTTGACCAGACCAATGGCAAATTGAAGCTGACCGGGCGCACCGCTGGCCTCGATGATCACATCGATACCGGAGTCACCGAATATCTTCCTGATGTCGCCCTCTGCGTTGTCGCCAACATCGACCGTGTGATCTGCACCCAGTCGGGCCGCACGTTCTAGTCGGTTCCCCGCAAAATCAAGCACGGTTACCTCTGCGTTGAAGAGATTCTTCAAGCCAGCCAAAACAAAAGTTCCAATCGCGCCGGCACCAATGAGGAGCACCTTGTCGCCATCACGCACGCCGGCACGTCGCGCGGCATGTAAACCTACGGCGAGTGGTTGCGCAATTCCGGCGGCATCCAAACTTAGCCCGGCAGGAATTTTCACCAAGGTGCTGGTCGGTACCGCGACATACTCCGCCATCCCGCCATCGCGGTTCAGCCCCAGAGTCACATACTTTTCGCACAAGTTCGTTCGCATTTCGAGGCAGCGCTGACACGTGCCGCAGGAAATTCCTGCACCAGATGCAACCAGATCACCCGTCGTGAAGCCAGAGGCGGAATCGACGTCACCAACAATTTCACCAATGAATTCATGGCCCAGAATCATCGGACCGTGATGACCGCTCACCGGATGCCGGGTTTGGGTCGCAAAAATCTTGGGACCCGACTTGTATTCCGATGCATCGGTGCCGCACATTCCCGAACGCAACACCTTGATCAGCGCCTCGCCTGCCACGGGTGTTGGAACATCACGTTCTTCAATGCGTACATCACCCGCTGCGTGGTAAACGGCGGCTTTCATTTTTTCCATTGGTGGCGCTACGCTTTTTCGCCGCGACCAGCAACTGTGTTGAGGTGTGATTGAGAATCACGTTCGAGGGGAAGTGGCCCACCAACGGAGTAGTAACGCTGACCAGCAACCAGAAGGTCTTCGGCGGGGAACTTAGTGATTACTTGGCATCCAGTTGCCGTAACTACGACTTCCTCCTCGATTCGAGCGGCACCCCAGCCGTCAGATGACGGCCAGTATGTTTCGAGAGCGAAAACCATGCCTTCGTAGAGAACCTCTGGGTGATCGAAGGACACCAAGCGCGAGAAGATTGGCTTCTCCCAAATTGACAGGCCAACGCCGTGACCGTATTGCAACGCAAAGGCTGCTTCTTCATTCGCAAAGCCAAATTCTTCCGCCTTTGGCCACACCGCGACGATGTCTGCTGTGGTTGCACCGGGGCGAACCAACGCAATGGCGCGGTCCATGTATTCGCGGGCACGCTTGTATGCGTCGTGCTGCGCGGTGCTTGCCGAACCAACAGCGAATGTGCGGTAGTAGCACGTGCGGTAGCCCTGGTAGCTGTGCAAGATGTCGAAGAACGCAGGGTCTCCGGGGCGAATGATGCGGTCGGAATAGACGTGAGGGTGAGGCGAGCACCGCTCACCAGAAATCGCGTTGACGCCTTCTACGTACTCGGAGCCGAGGTCGTAAAGCACTTTGGACACAAGGCCAACCGCCTCGTTCTCTCGGACGCCGGGGCGCAGGAACTCGTAGAGTTTTTCATAGGCAGCGTCGACCATGGATGCGGCCTGGGTGAGCAACCCGATTTCTTCGCCGGTCTTAATTGCCCGTGCGTTCAAGAAGATCTGCTGGCCATCAACAACGGTGATGCCGGCACGCTGGAGTGCAAACAAAATCGGAAGTTCAACAATGTCAATTCCCAGAGGTTCATTGAGCAGACCAAACTTTTCGAGCTCGCGCTTGATCTTGGCGGCAACCTCATCGGCAATTCCGGCGTCGGGGTTGAATGCGCCTCGAAGAGTAGAGATACCGGCGCGCGCACCTGATTCTGCGCGGGGCTTGACCGCGCCATGGTGAGGTGCATGCGGGTCTGCGTCAGCTTCAGCTGTCGTGGTGGCGAGCCACGGGTTGTACAGCTGGTGGTGTTTAGCGGCAGAACCAAAGTCCCACACGATGGGGTCAGAGTTTCGAGTGACCAGTGCAAAACGAATTGCCTTGTCAATCGCCCAAGTACCGATGTGGGTCGATGACATATATCGAATATTTGCGAAATCAAAGGCCAATAAGGCACCGACATCAGACTTTTCCAGTTCGACCTTCAATTTGACGAGACGATCAGCGCGAAGCTTGTCAAAATCGAGGCGCTGTTCCCAGTCAACCTGGTTGGTTCCGAATGTTGCCGTTGTCATGATGTGCCTTTCGTTGAGATCTAGGTTTTGACTAGACCAGGATCATTCCGCCGTCTATTGCCATTGTTTGTCCAGTTACATAATCTGAATCGCTGCTCGCGAGGAACAACGCGGTGGGAACGATATCTTCCGGTTGTGCCGCGCGGCCAACAAGAATCCCGGCCGCCATCGAATCAAAACCGGAGTCTCCTTCGCCAATGTCTTCGAGATCCTTATCGAGCTTTGTCCACAGTGGGGTCTGGACCACACCCGGTGAGAAGGCGTTCACGGTGATGTTGTGCTCGGCAAGTGCGCGCGCAGCGGCTTGAGTGATGGAAATGACGGCAGCCTTCGACGCGCTGTAGGGGGCAAAGCTTGAAAAGCCAGTGCGCCCAGCGATAGAGGCGGTATTCACCACTTTTCCACCGGTGCCTTGGCGGATGTATTGCTTGGCGGCTTCCTGGGTCCCAACAAACACCGCGAGAGCATTGACGCTCATAATCATGTTGAAATTTTCTTCGGTCACATCGAGAAACTTCATCGGCTTATTGAAGCCGGCGTTGTTGAAATAGCAATCCAGCTTTCCGAATTCCTTCACCGCACGTTCAATTCCTGCCGCGACCGAGATGCGATTGGTTACATCGACATGTGCCGCAATTGCATTGCCGCCAGATTGTGTGATTGCATCGGCAGCCTTCTGGGCGTCTTCTACGTTCAAATCTGCGATGACGAGGTTGGCGCCTTCAGCGGCCAAGCCCATAGAGATACCTAATCCAATACCCGAAGCTCCACCGGTGACAACCACGGTGCGACCAGCCATTCGCGATCCCATCATGTCCTCCTTGACATGTTGCTCCAGTCCGGAGCTTTGCAATGTGTTTAGTCTAGATGAACAACCAATGTGTCGGCAACAAACTAAAATTCACGACATTGTCGTGACCGAGTGAAAATTTCGAAGAATAAGTCTTGTGAATACTGGTCTACAGCCTGTACACATAACTTTGAATGACGAAATGCTCTCATACCGTCATGTCTTACCACCGTGAACAAATCGGCAATCGTGTTGACCGACACTTTACCTCTTCTGGATAGAGCGCTAAACTCGTCGACGTCCTGATTCCTCGGCTACCCAGTTCCTATGAGGAATCTTCCCTTGCTTGATTCGTTGACCGTTGTGGCTGAATCAGATCGTGCTCCATCAATTGGCTCCACAACAAAGGCGCCGCGGTGAGGTGAAAGAACGGCCAAATGTGTCCGTCATCCCTCCAAACGAACATTCCGCCTCGAACGGCATCGCAACTATTGCCCGGGCAAAAAACAGTGTCAAGATTGAGGACGGGCATTTCCAGATCGAGTGCGGTCTGAGTTGCGACATCCATTTGGGGCTGGAACGGTACCGTGCACGAACCGGGCTCTTTTGGGTTGTAAAGCAAACACGAATACAATTCGGGCCCACGTTTCGGATTGTCTTTCACGACTGCAACATTTATTCCATTGGCATGAAGTTCACCAAACAATTCAACGAAAGGGTTGTCTGGAAATACCGGATTCTCGACGCCGGCCTCGAGAACCTCGGATGACTGCGCGAGGATTACAAGATCGAATTCTCCGGAATTAAGCCTCGGTCGAATCTCGAGATTGCGTTGCGTGCACCAGCGGAAGTGGTCAAGGCGATACGAACATCGAGAGGCGATGAATAAGTGAACGGCGTAACTGGCGCGTTTACCGATCAGATCTATGCTCGCCCACATAGCCTGCGCGTGCGAATCGCCAACGAGAGCGATGCTGCGGGTCGCGGCGGTGTCACCAATAACGCAATCGTTGATTGAATTTGCGACCTCATATGGGCAAGTATCCGACGGGGGTGGTACCGGGCGATAAGAGGACGCGTCAAATTCCACCACATTGCTATTCGGGCAGACGAATACGGCCGCCCCGGCGCCGACGCAGTATGGGAGCGTATACGGGAACTCGTCAACCAATCCAGGAGTGTCCACCTCCAGCGGCTCAGAAAGCATGTTTGCCAAGAGTGGATCGGCAGGCTCTTTATTGCCCAGATCGTGGGGATATAGGACCGTCACCGCGACAACCGCCGCCGAAGTCACCAGTGCAATGGAACCAACGAACAGAGGTTTGAACGTCCAGGATGCTCGTGCGAGTCGCACAGGGTTTTCGACAAAACGATAAGTGAGTTCGGCGAGTATGAGGACGAGCACCAGCGCACCAATTTTTGATGCGCCGCTTAGTGCGAACCCGAGGAAAGCTGGCGACAGGATCACGATCGGCCAGTGCCAAAGGTAGATCGAATACGAACGATCACCGACCCATTTTGCAACAAAAAGAACTGGCTTAGCGAAGCGACGCAACTTCGTTTCGAGGCGACGCAACTTCGTTTCGAGGCGACGCAACTTCGTTTCGAGGCGACGGTCGTAGTCGGTTGCGTCAAGACCGAGGATTATATTTTCAAAACTAAACGCCGACACGACGACGGGACGGCCGCTCGTGTTTGACGTCGACACGGTTCCGGTCGCGAGGATAATTGCAGTGGCAAGCACGGCCGGTAGAACGCCGATTCCTGGAACGAAATCGTTGAGACCTGGAATCGCGAATGTTGTCGCCAATGCTAGCCAGGCCAATCTATTGGAGATTAGTTGACCGCGCCACGGCTTGAAATCACGTTGAGCCAACAGCGCAACGCCTGCACCAAGAGCGAGTTCCCAAGCCCGTGCGAGGGTGTCGAAATAGGACGCAGCGACACCCTGTGTGACGACGATAGCGTAAAAGAGTGATCCGGCGGCAATCCCGACGATTGCGATTCCGAGCAGTCGGACCGGAGACACCCGTGATATCTTGGCGAGCCCGATTGCGCCGATTACGAGAATCGGCCACACAAGATAGAACTGCTCTTCGACCGAAAGAGACCAATAGTGTTGAAGCGGCGATGTCATGTCGCCGCGACGGTCGTAGTCGGTTGCGTCAAGACCGAGGAGTATATTTTCGAAGCTGAACGCCGACGCGAAGACGTGACGGCCGCTCGCGAGAATCTGAGCGGTCAACCCTGACAGGTTTGTCGCAATCGCGGTTGCGATGATGACGGTGATCGCCGCGGGAAATATTCGTCGAATTCGGCGGACCCAGAATGCCGAAAGGCGAAGGGTTCCCGTTGCGCTCACTTCCCTAAGGATGAGGGAAGTGATGAGAAAGCCAGAAATCACGAAAAACACATCGACTCCGAGAAAACCGCTGACCAATCGGTTTGGCCAAAAGTGGTAAGCCACAACGGACATGACGGCGAGCGCGCGGAGGTACTGAACATCAAGACGATTGTGAACAGCAATGCGTTTTTCCATTACCCAAGCCTAGCAATTTCCGCCTACCAACTCAGGGTCCTTCTCATGCTTGACGTTAAACTGACGCATGTAGTCTCTGCAGACGACACACTTCTCGAGTGCCGTGCAGTTTTCAACGCTCCACCGGTAACGCTAACCCACGGGGATCTTGCTGGTTCATGATGGGTTTACCTGCGTGACCCCGACGGAACTCAACTTGAGATTTAGGCGAACCCCGCGTAATCGGCTGAGAATGATCACCCACAGTGGCTCTTGGCCACCGCCTGTCAACAGGTTGACGAATTAGTCGTCGGGGATTTCCGGATGTCGGCATCCTGAGTGCATGAACACTACATTTACTCCACTCGAAACAAATATCTCTGAACGCGGTGCCGCCACCGCCGAATATGCCATCGCGACGGTCGCCGCCGCGGGCTTTGCTGGGTTGCTCGCCGTCGTCCTCAAGAGCAATCCCGTGCAGAACCTTTTGACCGACGTCATCAGCGGTGCTCTGTCGATCGTCACGTGACGAGCGTGGGCTCGTTACGACAGAAATCGCCATCGCAATCCCGACTCTGCTCCTCGTTGTCGGGCTTGTCATCGGCGCAATTCGATGGTCAATGGACGCCATCTCGGCGACATCCGTGGCGGCCGAGACGGCTAGAGCCATCGTTCGGGGCGAACCGGAGGAATCGAGCCTTGCAGGGTCAGAAACAAGCGTGCCGTCAGCAGACTGGTCGGCTCGCCGCGAATCTCTAGAGGTCTGTGTTGACGCCCGGTTACCTCCGCCACTGCCACTCATGGCACACGTCACGGTGACGCAATGCGCACCGCGCTAGATCGCGGTTCGGGCAGCATGACGTCACTCGTGTTGTTTGGTGCGGTCGTGTTGTTGGGGTTAGGTGGGCTGGGAGGCGCTGCGGTGATTCTGCGGGTGACCGACGCAATTCGAACCGCCGAACTCGCCGCATCCGCTGTCGCAACTCGCTCACTTGCCGGGGATCCGACCCCGTGCGAGCCTGGCCTTCGGGCACAGGAATCGTGTGGCGTTACGGATGGCGTCGCGACGGTTCGGGTGTCAGTTGACGGCGTGGTCGCCACGGCTGTCGCCGGACCTGACCGCTAACGATTGTCTGTTGTCGTGAGCCGCTGCGCGATATAGATAGGCACAATCGCAATGAGGATCATGACGACGGCGACCACCGCGACAATTGGCGCCTGGTTGGGCCGGAACATGTTGTCGAGGATGAAAATCGGCAGGGTCTGAACGCCGCTACCCGCGGTAAAAGTCGTGACAATGATTTCGTCAAATGACAGAGCAAACGACAGCAGGCCACCGGCGAATAACGCCGAGCGGATTTGCGGGAATGTCACGAGCCGGAATGTTGTCCAGATTCCCGCCCCGAGGTCACTTGACGCTTCTTCGAGGGAGGTTCCGACCCGACGTAGTCGAGCGAACACATTGTTGAACACCGTCACAACACAGAAGGTCGCGTGGGCGACAATGATTGTGAACCACCCGAGTTGGATGTCCAACATGGTGCGGAAAGCATTGTTCAAGGCGATTCCCGTGACGATTCCGGGAAGTGCGATGGGGAGAACCACGAGGAGGTTGACCGTCGACTTTCCGAAGAAGTCAAAGCGGTGAAGTGCGAATGACAACGCCGTTCCAAGCAGCAGTGCAATAACGGTCGACACGGTGGCGACGATGAGCGAGGTCGAAATCGCGGACAGAGCACCAGCGTTCGTGAACGCTTTACCCCACCACTCGGTGGTGAACCCGGGGGGTGGCCACGACAACGTCTTGCTCGTCGAAAAAGAGTTAAGGACGACCACGAGAATCGGGACGTAGATGAACGCGAGTGTCGCTGCGGTTGCACCCCACAATAGGAACTTCGATGGAAGTGAAAGTCTCATGCTGGGCTCACAGGTTGTTGAGGGCGCCCGTGCGACGCACGACACCGAGGTAGATGAAAATGATGCCCAACGGAATCAAGGACACCGCTGCCGCGAGTGGAAGGTTGTTCGCCACACCCACATTCGCGTACACCAGTGTTCCCAGCATTTGCGTTGCACCACCGACGATTCGCACAGCGATGTAGTCGCCCAGTGTCAACGAGAAACTAAAAATACTTCCCGCGATAATTCCGGGAACAATGAGCGGGAACACGATGTGACGGAATGTTCGCCCTGTTTTCGCTCCGAGGTCGCTCGACGCGTCCAACAGGGAATCGGGCACGCGCTCGAGCGCGGTAAAAATCGGAAGGATGACGAACGGAAGCCACAAATACGCCAGTGTGAGCACTGAACCTTCAAACCCGTAGCCGGGTGATTCGCCACCGATTGGCCCGAGCATCCAGTCGATGACGCCATCCTGCGAGAGGAGGCTTCGCCAGGCATACGCCTTGACCAAGTAGGACGCCCACAAGGGCATGAGAATAGCGATGACGAGTGCTCGTTGCACACTGGGGCTGGCGACTTTCGCCATGAGAAACGCGATCGGGAGCGCGATGGCGATGTCGATGAGGGTGACGAGTGCCGCCGCACCGACGGTTCGCAGCGTGACGGCGTGATAGAGCGCGTCCCCGAGAACCTTCGTGATGTTGGTGATGTTCCAGTCGACGATGATTTCGCCGGTGAAGGAATCGACGGTCCAGAACGCAGTGATGAGAAGGGCGACGAGGGCGGCGATGTACACGAGCCCGAGCCAGAAGAGCGGGGCGGACAACAGCAAGGCAAGGCGAACCTTTGCGTGACGATACAGAAAGACGGAGCCCCGCCGGGCCAGGGAGGCGCGCGTAGGCGACTCCCCGACCCGGTCGGGTGCAGACGAGGACACAGTGGTCATGTCTTACTCCTCGGGCTAACTAGCCCTTGATTTCCTGCCATGCCTGAGTCCAGGCGGGGTAGTCCATACAGACGGCATCGGTGCGACCGTCGAGGCACTCGGCCGTCGGGGTCGTCCAGTACCAGAGCTGTGCGGCGTACGCGGCGTCACCAGCGTGGAACGCTTCGCAGTCTTCACGGAACGAGCACGCAGCGTCGCTCGAGGGAGCTTCACCGAAGTAGCCGGTTGCCATTGCGTTGGTTTCCGGGTCAGCCATGTGCTCGAGCCAGAGGTAGGCACACGTGGGGGCCTCGGTCGTTGCCGAGATCATCCATGTGTCCGACCAACCGGTCGATCCCTCTTCGGGAAGAACGGCTTCGATCGGTGCACCTTCGCCCTGGAGGACGTTGGTGATGACCTGCCACGAGGTTCCGACGACAGAGTCACCGGTCGTGAAGGACTGAGCCTGAGCGAGGTAGTCGCTCCAGTACTCGCCAACGTTTGCACGCTGAACCTTGAGCAGATCGATTGCCGCAGCAAACTGCGTCTCGTCGAGTGCGTAGGGGTTCGTGATTCCGAGGTCGGGCTGCGTCTTCATCAAGTACAGCGCTGCGTCAGCGATGTAGATGGGCGAGTCGTATGCCGTGATCTTTCCAGCGTGGGGGCTGTTCGCATCCCACACGACGCTCCACGAGGTCGGTGCCTCAGGGAAAACCTCAGTGTTGTACTGAAGCAGGTTCGCGCCATAGCCGTGGGGAACGCCGTAGGACTGTTCCTTGTAGGTGTTGTGCGACTGGTTCCTGAGGAAGTCGTAGATTCCCGCGTACGAGGGGACGAGATCCGTGTTGACCGGCTGAACATCGCCCGCAACCATCATGCGGAGTGACGCGTCACCAGAGGCAGCAACTACGTCGTAGTCTCCGGTCTTCATTAGGCTGACGGCCTCA
>Ga0114971_10001434_pt1 | contig 16225 bp, 13 predicted proteins | sample M_140625_MF_Meta_FD_87320 | JGI IMG/M metagenome (GOLD analysis project Ga0114971, IMG submission 87320) | Freshwater microbial communities from Lake Montjoie, Canada to study carbon cycling - M_140625_MF_MetaG | ecosystem: Environmental > Aquatic > Freshwater > Lake | place: Lake Montjoie...
CGCGCGGTGCAGTACGTCTCGCCGTACAACGGCAGCGCGAGCGTCAAATATTCGCCCTCACGCGGAATCTTAAAAAACTTCTCCGCCAATCTCGGCGTCACCTTCGTGGGTGCGACGCCGCTCTCGGCGCCCAACGCCGGCGATGTCTATTCGACGAGCTCCAAAGGTGTTCGCACGCTCACGAGTTCGACAGACGAGTGGAGCCTAAAATCCCCAGCTTACAGCCTCTGGAGTTACGGTATGCGCTACACCGTGAAGAGCAATGCGAGCCTAAGCCACACTTTGGCCCTCAACGTGAACAATATTCTCGACGAAGAGTATTTGCGCGCCGGCTCCGGTGGCTCCAACTCCCGGTTCCTCGGCGAGAAACGCTCCGTCTATTTCACGTACACGATCAACCATCGTGGTTCAGCTTTCTAACATGAGATCGCTCCAGCCCCGGCGGGATTACGGACGTGCCTTAGGGCTCGTCATGACCCTGCTGGGGCTGTTGCGCCCGCTCACAGCCCAGGCGCAGATCGCTGCCAAGGCCCCCGGGCGTCCCAATGTGCTGCTGGTCATGATCGACGATCATGCGGCGCAACTCCACAGCGCTCTTGGTGGCAATAGCCGGGTCTCCACGCCCAATTTCGAGCGTATCGCCGCTCGCGGCACTTGGTTTACTCACGCCTACGCCGATTCGCCCGCCTGTTGTCCCTCGCGGACTGCCTTGCTGACCGGAGTGAACACGGCACGCAGCGGAGTATATTACAACAGTCAGGCCTACCGCCGCACCACGAGCTGGATTTCCCAGGTCCAGACCTTACCCGGGACCTTCAAGCAACAGGGCTATCTCACGGCGGGTTTCGGAAAAATCGCGCACAACAAATATCTCGAAGACGATGAGAAAGATTACACCCCCGGCTATTACCGCTGGTTTGATAACCCGCAACATGTCCGCCACACCGAGAACGATCTGCTCCGCTACGCGCTGCCCGGCAGCGTGACAAAAATGTGGTCGGATGCGTGGACCTGGGGCGTCCTGCCCGATGACTGGGACCGCAACGATCCGGAAAAATATCAACAGGACACCGAACAAGCCGTGCGCGCCGCCGCGATGCTGCGGCAGCGTCATGATCAGCCGTTTTTTCTAGCCTGCGGATTTTGGCGGCCGCACCTGACCTGGAACGTCCCGAAGCGTTTTTTTGATCGCTATCCGCTGGATAAAATCGAGCTGCCGGAAGGTTTTAAACCCGATGATTTGGACGACGTGCCCGCGGCGGCGCGCTGGCTTTCGACGCACCGCGGCGAGCACGAATGGATCACGCAGCGCGATCTTTGGAAGCGCTGTCTCCAAGGCTATTACGCCGCGATCAGTTATGCGGACGAACAAGTGGGCCGCGTACTCGATGCCTTGGAGGCCGGTCCGAATCGCGATAATACCATCGTCGTGTTCGCCTCCGACAACGGTTGGCACACCGGGGAGAAAGACCATTGGACTAAGTTTTATCTTTCTGAGCGCGGTTGCCGCGTCGTGTTTTCAGTCTCTGTACCAGGTAATAAACCCAATGTGGTCGAAACGCCGGTGGGTTTGATCGACCTTTTTCCTACGCTGTTGGGCTTGTGTGAGCTCACGTCTCCGCCAACGCATACCCTCGACGGCTTTGATCTCACTAGGTTGATTCGCGGTACTGGGACGAAACGGGAGAAGCCTGTCCTCTCAACCTTTGGCCGCGGGTGCCACACCTTACGCGACGAGCGCTATCGCTACACGCGTTACCGCAACGGCGAAGAAGAATTGTACGATCATAGCGTCGATCCCCATGAATTTAAAAATCTGGCCTCGGATCTCGCCTTCGCCCCTGTAAAGACAGACCTGCGCAAATATCTACCCACTATAGAGGCACCCGAGGTCGAATACGCTTCCGCCGCTGAAAAATCCAAGGACATCAACCGCTGGGATGACGCCGTCCTCGACTACGCCAAACGTTGAGCCACAGGTGATCGTACCGCCGTGCCACGACTCGACGAGAGCGGATAATTATACGAAAAATTGACGAACCGCGCCTGAGCGCTATGATTTTCCACATGAAGATGCGCGCGCTTTTCGTAATGTGGATTTCGGGGCTATTGGTCGGTTCGGCCTCGGCAGCTTTGTTTCCCCAAGGCTTCACAGATCACTCGCTGTGCTGCGGCATTGGTCCGATGGCCGCCGCTGCGCGCAACGGTGCGGCAAATGACGGTGAATCTAGCAGCGCTGGAGCGGCCCTAGCTGCGGTTGTTCCTGCCACGCTCGCGGTCGCGACTCCGGTGGCTGCGGCCCCCGCGGCGAACATCCCACCCGCTGAGCTCGAAAACGGTTATCTCAAGTTGGGCTTTGATCGCCTGAGCGGATTTAAATTTGTCCCGCCCGATTTCGACCCCGCGGCCAACCCCAACGTCCAGCCGCCGACCGGCAACGAACAAATCCCGGCTATCGTGAAAAGTTGGAGCGGGAAAAAAGCTGTGATCACGGGTTTCATGCAGCCGACCAAGCTCGAAAAAGGGAAGTGCACAGAGTTCATGCTCATGGCTAGCCAGATGGCGTGCTGCTTCGGCGCCGTCCCCAATATCAACGACTGGGTCGTCGTGCGGATGCCTGCGGGCGTGCCCGTCATGATGGATGTGCCGATCTCGTTTTACGGCACGCTCAAAGTTGGTGCGACTTTCGAAAACGGTTATCTCACCGGCATCTACGAGATGGACGGCGAGAAAATGGGCGAAGTGAAGGGCTGAGCGTGGTCTGCGCGCCCAGAAAAATCTCGGCGCTGCGGCGCGCGCGGTGCGAGCACGTTCAGCGCGAAATGTCGCGCTGCGTGAGGATGCGGAAGCCGCGGTTGCCCAGTGCTTGGCTGGCGGTGTCGGCGTCTTCGGAGCTGACGACGAGGGCGGCGCGGCCTTCGGGGCGTTTGATGAAACTGTAGATGTAGTGTATGTTGATCTCGGCTTCGAGGAGCGCGGAGAGTACGCCCTTTAACTCGGATTCATCGCCGATCTCGACAGCCAGGATGGCGCATTCGGTGTAGGGAAAATCGTTGTTCACCATCAACTCGCGGGCTTTGGCGGGATCGTCCACGACGAGACGAACGATCGTGCTGTCGGTGGAATCGAGGATGGTGATCGCCATCACGTGGACGTTATTGGACTTCAACAGCGCGGTCAGTTCGTGGAGACGTCCGACACGATTCTCGACGAAGACGGAGAATTGATGGACGGGGTCGGTAGCGATGAGAGTGTTGGAATCGGCCATATAGCGCGGAGTGAATAGGCTGAGTCGAGGGTTAGAATGGGTCAACTCGCGCGTTGAGGTCGGGCCGGACGGGCGTGTAGTATGGTACTCATGTTCTCAGAAATTCCTCTTCACCACGCCGCGACGCAGCGGCGCGCGGAGGCGAGTGCGCGGCTGGTGTTGCGCGGTATTTTTCTAAACGCATTGCTCGCGGTGGTAAAAATTGCAGGGGGAGTTTTCGGTCATACCTATGCGTTGATCGCGGACGGGGCGGAGTCGATGATCGACATTTTGTCGTCTTTATTGGTGTGGATGGGATTACGGGTGGCAGCGCAACCGCCCGACGAGGATCATCCGTACGGCCACGGCAAGGCAGAGCCGCTCGCGGCGTTGGCAGTGGCGGTTTTTATTTTTGCGATCGCTGGCTGGATTGGCTGGAGTGCAGTCCATGAGATCATGACGCCGCATCGCGGGCCGCATTGGGCGACGTTGCCTTTATTGGCGGGAGTCGTGGCGGTGAAGATGTGGTTCTCGGCCAGGATGAATCAAGCGGGTGAGGCGGCGGGCAGTACGGGGCTAAAAGTAGAGGCATTGCATCATTATTCGGATGCGGTGACTTCCGCGGCGGCTTTTGTCGGTATCACGATCGCAGTTTGGGCTGGCCCGGGTTACGAGATGGCGGACGACTGGGCGGCGCTCTTGGCGTGCGGAGTGATTCTTTTTAACGGCGTGATCATGTTTAACAAGGCGCTGGCAGATGTGATGGACACCGCGGTTTCTGCGGCCTTGGAAAATGAAATCCGCGAGGTTGCGCTCGAAGTGCCGGGCGTGAAGGCACTCGATAAATGCCGAGTGCGCAAAAGCGGCTTAAGTCATCTCGTCGACATACAGGTGCGCGTCGATGGCGAGCTCACGGTGCGCGAGGGGCATGATATCGCTCATGCCGTAAAAGACGCATTGCTGGCTTCATCTCGTCACGCCGTCAGCGATGTTTCGGTTCACATCGAGCCGATGAAATGAGCGCGGCGGCCCTGAGTGCGAGCGAGATATGAAGTTAAATTAAGCCTGAATTAAGTCTTGTTTAAAGCAGTCGTGGTACGGTGCCAAAATTGTTTACGAATCTGATCTAATCTTGCGTCCTTATAAAGTCCCCAATCCCACACTATGATGAAGTCATGCTTTCCAATCCGCGGCTTTCGCGGTGCTGCTTGTGCTCTCGTGATCTCGTTTGGCGCTGTCGCACAGGGCGCATTGCCTGCGCCAGCGACCGAAGAGGAAAAAGAACATTGGAAACAACATGGACGTACGTTGCCGGTACCTGAATTGCTCCAGCCAACGTTGGATGTAGCTTTACTGGCGTTTGAGGCAAAACAAAGCCGGGAATTGACCGGTCGTTTCAAGGGAGCCTCTTCCGATGTATTGATAGGTCTTACCCAAGCCTGGGTGAAGGCGTTTCAACATTATTATCCAAAGGTTGATTTCGATCTGCCGCCGCCCTATGCAGGCAGTCTAGGCGCTATTGAGCTCATTAAGGGCGATCTAGATTTTGTGATGGTGTCGCGTGAGCTGAAACCGACGGACGTCGGTGATTTTAAGGCGAAGTTTGGGTACGAGCCTTTGAGCGCGCCCATCGCCGGCGGTACGTGGCGGCATTTCGGTTTTCTCGATGCAGTCGTGTTTATGGTGCACCAGGATAATCCGTTGAGTGCGCTTAGTTATGAACAGCTGGATTCGTTGCTTTCCTCGACGAGGCATCGGGGTGGTGCCGCGATTCAGACTTGGGGGCAACTCGGGCTCGGTGGTGAATGGGCGGACAAACCGATTCATATTTGGGCGATCAAACCGTGGAATGGATTTGAGGAATTTGTGCGTCAACGCGTGTTGAGCGTCGGGGCGGCGCGCGGGGAGTGGCGTACGGATTTGAATCTGGTGCCGACGGTTTTTCCGGTGTCGGCGAATGTCGCTCAAGATCGTTACGCACTGGGTTACGCTGGGCTCGCCTACGTCGGGGCTGGGGTGAAATTGCTCGCGCTCACTCCCAAAGCGGGTGCGCAGTCTGTTTCCCCTGGCTACGAGGAAGTGGCGCTAGCTGATTATCCGTTGAGTCGGCTTTGCTATATGAACTTAAATAAGAAGCCCGGTCGCGCGTTGGATCCGGCTTTGGAAGAATTCATGCGCTTCATTCTTAGCCGAGAAGGCCAGCAAGTGATTTTGGATCAGCGGATTTTTCTTCCGTTGCGTGCTGCGCAAGCGTCTGAAAGTCGTGCCTTGATGCAGAAGTGAAGCCCGGCGTATTCGCCGCGCAGTTCGGAGCGAAGGTTCATTGCAGTTTAGCCCGCTCCACGGCGGCCTCTGCGGCATTGAGAGGGAAATAACCAGAGGTGCGAACGCGTTCCTGGCCCTCGCGGCTGAGGATGTAAGTTAGAAACTCGCGAACGGGCGGAGCGAGCGCGACGCCGGAAGGACGTTCGAGTCGAATGTACATCGAGCGAATCAGCGGATAAGCGCGGGAGGCGATGGTCTCAGGCGTACCTGCAAATGCCGGGGTGTCGTCGCGCGAGGCAAGGGGTAACGCGCGGGTGCCGGGCCTGACTTCCTCAAAAAACGCAAGGGCGATAGCTCCGGGGTCGCGAGCAACTGCGTCGATTGTCTCGGTCGGAGTAGCTTCGTGGATTGTCCGATTCCACGGGCCGTCGTGGAGGACGAATTCTTGAAACCAAGTCATATGCGGAGCGGTGCGCGGAGGCACCCAAAGAGTGATGGGGCGTTGCGCCCAATCGCCGTCCAGGCCAAGTTGGCCCCAGCGCGTGAGTGGAAGGGCGGAGCCACTGCGGAGTCCGCGGCCAAAAAGCGCGTCGAGCTGTTTGAGATCGAGCTGAGCGAGGGGATTGGTGGCGTTGACGACGAGGGCGATGGTCTCGGTTCTACCGTTAGTGGCGTGGCCACCTCGGGCGACGCGGATTTCGAGCAAGGTGTTTTTACCGCGCGTTATGTTATGAACGAGTTTTTCGACAGGCCAGAGTTCGCGGCCCATGGGAGCGAGGTCTGTTTCGCTGGCTACGAGGGCGTTAAAGCCGTTGATGGTTCCCGGGTGTTCCCAGCGAGCGCCGGGGTGGACTTCGGGGTGGACTTCGCGGAAAGCGCGCATCCAACCGTTCATGAGACTGGCCATGCCGTCGCTGCCAACGCTACGAATCGCGCCGCGAACAGGTTGGCTGGATTTTACATAGGTGGGGAGTGCGGCGTCGAGAGGAGGAAGCCAGCCGTTCAGCGCGGTGCGTTCGCGGCTTGCGAGCTCCGCGTTCAACGGGAAAAAATGGGCGTAGCGCGCGACAATTTCCTGCCCTTCGCGGCTGAGCACGAAGCGGAGAAATTCGCGCACGTTTTCCGGCAGAGGCGAATCTGGGCGTTTGTTGACTGCCAGGTAGAGTGGACGCTGGAGGGGATACTGGCAGGAGGCGACCGTGGTGGCGTTGGCGGCGATGAACGGTTCCGCGGTGGATTCAGCGAGCGCAAGAGCGTGCGTATCGGCCGCGGGGCTCGCGGAAAAACCGGCAATGCCAATGGCGCCTGGGTTAGCAGCGATCGCTTTCATGACTGCGGCAAGGTTGGGCTGTTCGTCGAGATCGGCATGCCAGAATCCACCGAGAAGGATGCGGCGTTGGGCGAACATGGTGACGCTGCTGTGCACTGGAAGGGTGATGCGTAGGATGGGGCGAGTGGCCCATTCCCCGGTTAGGCCTAGATCGCCCCAAGTCCGTGGATTGGCGGTCGCACCCCGTCGGCGCGTGGCGGAAAAAATGGCGTCGACTTGCGCGAGGGTGAGATGCGCGAGTGGGTTGCTCGCATGGACATGGACGCCCAGCGCGCCGACTTGTCCGGCACGTACGAAGCTACCGGTGGCGACGCGGACTAAAAGTGGCTCCTTCATCATGTCGCCGGCAAATTGATGCGCGTAGGGCGCGAGTTCAGAGGGCCACGGTTCACGTGCGATGGGTGCGATGTCGGTGATTTCCAGCGCCAGGGCCGCGACGGCGGTGGCGCTCGTTAGGTGTTGCCAATGCGCGCCTTTTTGTAAGAGCGGTTGGAATTTTTGAAATGCCTGTAGCCACGCGTCCATGAGCGGGGCCATGTCGTCGTCGCCGACGCTGCTTAATTTTCCCTTAATTTGGGGCGCGGGCGTGTAGGACGGTAACTGGGGGTCGACTACACCTTCCCCTTGGGTCTGAGTGATGGACAGCGCGAGAAGCAGCAGGAGGCTGCCGATGGGGTGGAGACGAAGCAGCATGGAGACACGTTGGGCGGGATAGCTTAAATTCCGATTAAGTTCCGCCTAATATTTGTTCAGGTTTGTCGGGAGGGACTTTTACCTGAACGAAAATTCACCGCTGCTTCAGACCTTATTCAGAAAGTTTCGGCACCATGGGTATCTCTTTAGTTTGTTTTTTAGCACCCCCCCCTACTTTATGAAAAAACCCCTGTCTAGTTGCCTGAAATGGGCCGCGCTTGTGGGCGCGATTAACCTGATGGTTCCTTCCGTATTCGCCCTGAAATACGCTGCAGTGGAACATAATTTGAAAGCTGATCCTGCCATCCCTGCTTGGAAACCGGGTCCAGTAGCCTCCGTCCCAGAGGAGGAATTTAATCTCGTGGGCGCCGATATCATGGATGAGATAACGTTGGGTTGGATTAAAATTTTTCGTGAAGCGTATCCGCGACTAAGCGTGACGATGGAGGCGAGGGCTTCCGGAAGCGGCGTGCCGGCGCTGACCGATGGCAAGGCCCATGCGGCTCCTGTCGGGCGTGAGGCGTTGCCGGCTGAGTTTGAGGCCTTTGTGAAAAAATATGGTTACGAACCTTTTCGAATTAAAGTGGCCACGGGCTCGCTTGGTTCGCTTGGGAAAACGGCGACTTCAATCGTCTTGGTCGCCAAGGATAATCCCATCCAGGGACTTACGTTCAAACAGCTCGATCAGATTTATTCTAAATCCCACCACCTTGGCGGGGCCGAAATCACGCGTTGGGGCCAACTCGGACTCACCGGCGATTGGGCCGATCGCCCGATTCACACCTACGGCTTGAAACCGCCGAATGGGATCGAGCAGTTCGTAAAATGGAAGGTGCTGCAAAACGGCGAATGGCGTGATGGCATCCAAAATGTGAAAGGCCAAGGCTTCACCCATGCCTTCACGGTGGCGTCGAACGACATGAAGACGCAGCTCGGCGGCATCACCTACGCGTTGCTCGCCAATCTGACCCCGGATGTGCGCGTCGTGCCACTCGCCGAAAAGGACGGTCAGCCGTTCATCGTACCGACCATTGAGACGGTTTATAATCATACGTATCCGCTTTCGCGCTACGTTTATATCTACATCAACCGGCCGCCCGGAACCGCGCTTGAACCCAAGACCAAAGAATTCCTCAAGTGCGTGCTCTCACAGCAGGGTCAACGTGTCGTTGCTGCCGAAGGCGTCTTTATGCCGCTGCTACCCTCGATCGTCGCGGAAGAACTAGCTAAACTCAACTAAGGTGAAACGCGGGACGCGATGGAGTCTTCTTTTACTCCTATGTGCGTTGAGCACGACGAGTGCGACGGAACTCCCTTGTGCCTCGGCGGAAAGTATGGATGAACTCATGCAGCGTTGGACCGGTACGTTTTCGGCCCAACACCCAGCCACGCCCGCCCGCGTCACGTTCGAAAGTAAATTTTCGGCTGAAGCGTTCGACGCTTTGTTGGCAGGTACGATCGCCGTAGCGCCTTTTGCGCGGGAGTTGTTTCCTGCTGAACGCGCTCGCTATCTAGCTCAATACGGGAACGAACCTCGGCTGGTGCCGGTGGCGACGGGCAGTCGAGATACCCGCGGCGGCACGCATGCGATCGCGATTTTCGTCAATGCCCGCAATCCACTCACTCGTCTCTCGCTTGACCGACTCCGTGAAATTCTGGCCCGCGATGGTGCGATCACAACTTGGGGTCAACTTGGGCTCGGCGGCGTCTGGGCGCAGAAAAAAATCAATCTTCATGGTATGAGTGTCCGCCGAGAAACCGGCAACCCGCCCGGAATTGTTAATTTTATCGAACAGCGCGTCCTCTCAAGACTTAGCTGGCGCGACGTGATGACGGCGCATGTTGATTCTCCGGGTGGACCGCAGGCACTTGAGCACATCACTCGGGCAGTTGCTGCTGACGAATATGCCTTGGGTTACAGCGGTTTTTCTTATGCCACTCCGGGCACCAAAACCCTCGCTTTGGCCGAGACCGATGCGGGGCCATTTTATGCAGGCTCCACAGAGGAAATCGCCCGCCGCGACTATCCGCTCACGCGCACGATTTATCTCTGCATCAATCACAATGCGGACGCACTCACTCTAGATTTTGTGCGCCACGCGCTCTCGCCTGAAGCTCAACGCAGCATCGCCACCGAGGCGCGGAAATTTTTTCCGTTACCCGCGCCTGTGTTGGCCACAGCGCAAGCCAGCCTCCGTTAACATTAGGCTCCCCTTATGAAAATACACCGACTCATCGCCGTGTTTATCTTTAGCCTCACCGCGTGGTCTTGCCCGGCACTTTCTGCGGCCCAAGGCAAAGGGGCCAAGGGCCCCGTTGCGATTTTTCTCACCTTCGAAATCAAACCCGAAAACCGCGCGCGCGCTCGTGCCGCGTTGCTGAGCGAAGGGGTCGAGCAGTTTGAAGCCTGGAAGACAGCCGGAGTTTTTAAAAATTACCTTCTGTTGTTTCCTAATTACGTGCACATGAACACGACGCGCTGGGATTTTCTCGTGATCTTGGATTTCGAGACTTACGGCGATACGGACAACTGGAAAAAAATCGAGCGCTCCTATCCCGGCGGTCTGTCCTCGAAGTTGCTAGAACTCTTAGTACCCACGAGCACTAACCTCGCGCAAATTTTGGGTCAGGCGAAACTCCATGAAGGCGTGCCTGAGCAGCACGTTTATTCCGTTTCTCCTTACCGTTTTAAAGCCGGTGCCGCTGCTGGCTTGCCCTACGTGACGGCATATGTGCAACCGCAATTAGAGCCCTTCGTGCGCGAGGGCGTGCTGGCGGGCTATGGGCTTTACCTAAATAGCCATGATCTCACGGATTGGAATTACCTGTTGATCTCGGAATACGCAGACACCGCAGCTTTCGGCACGCGCAACAAAGGCGCAGCGCGTGGCCCGTTGCTCGAAGATCCGGCCTGGAAAGGTCTCCACGAAATTAAGTCAGAGATCCGTGAAGAAATGCCGATGTTCTTCGCCGAGCGTCTCGCACCTCTTTCTATTTCAAAATGAACTTATCCCACCTCCTCAGACCCGTCGCGTTCGGAACAGTCTGCTTTATAGCTGTTCCGTTTCTCCGGGCCGAGAAGATCACTCTCGCCGGCCACGATGAAGCCCTCGTCGCGGTCATGCGCCTTTGGACTAAGGAATTTGCGGCAAAAAATCCTGATCTAAGCCCGATTGAAGTGATCGAGTTACCCGCGCCCAAGGCAGGACAGGGCACTTTGGATGATCCTAGCGCACCGCCGCTGGCGCCTAATCTATTACGTTTTGGGCCCACGGCTTGGACCATTTCTAGCCGCGAACGCCTCGAACTCGTGCAGAGAAATGGTCGCCCACCGCTCGAGCTCACGGTGGGTCTCGGGGCCGCTGCTAGCAAAGGCAAGCCGCACGCAATCGGGATTTTTGTCCATCCGGACAACCCGCTGCGCCGCCTCACCCTCGCTCAAATCGATGCTGCGTTTTCGGCGGATCGCCGCCGTGGTCACGATAAAGTAACGAACTGGGGCGACTTAGGTTTGAAGGGTGAATGGGCGAATCAGCCGATACACATTATGGGCCGGCGACTTAATAACACGGTGTCAGCTTCCTTGCGTGAAGTGCTCATGCTGAACGGTGAATTTAGACCGGATTATCGTGAAGCCGCCGATTCTGTTGCGGCCGTCGCCGCGGTAGCGAGCGACCGATTGGCACTTGGTTTTTTTGGGCTAGGTTTCGCTACGCCCGAAGTTCGCGCGGTCGCATTGGCTGAGTCAGAAACCGGTCCGTATATTGAACCAAATGAGTCTACCGTCTCCGACGCAGCTTATGCCCTGCGTCGTGATTTTAAACTCTTGGTGGATTTGGCCCATGGCCTACCTAAACCAGGCACGTTAACGCGCCAATTTATCGATTATTTATTCTCGTCTGAAGCCCAAGCGACGCTCGCTAAGGAAGGGCTTTATCCTTTGCCGCCAAAGCTACTCGCAGTCGAGCGCGCTAAGATCAAATGATTGTCCTCCAAATCAACCCCGCGACGAGAAAGGCATTTTTTTCGCGTAGTCGCGCTGATCTTCAACGCGCTGCACTTTGGGCAATTTGGCTCTACGCCTGTGTGCAAGTCAGTGCGTTCGCGGAGGCTTTGGCTGAGCCGGCTTCTCTTGCGCCTCCTGCAAGCGCGGCTTACCGGCGAAGTGATGGCGCGATCGCTTTAGTCGGCTATAACGACATGCAGGAGATGCTCGAGGCTCTGTCGGCGCGTTACACCCAGCTACACCCCACGCTGCGCTTCGCCCTAGAATTAAAAGGGACGCGGACTGGGCCACCGGCGCTGGCAGCGGGCACAGCGGCGCTGGCCCCGATGGGAGCGGAATTTTCGCCGCTCGAAATCGCCGATTATCGCGCAGTTACAGGGAGTGAACCCGTGGCGATTCGGATCGCTCATGCCTCGCTTGATCCGCGGGCTTTAAGCGGGCCACTCGCGATTTTGGTGCATCGTAGTCATCCGCTCGCAGCTTTAACTGTAACGGAGGTCGCGGAGATTTTTTCGGGAAAAAATCGAGCCCTTGGCTTGATTCCAGTCGGGCTCAAGCCTGAGACCGCGCTGGGTTTATATTTTAAGAACAAAGTCCTCGGTGAAGCTGATTTTGCTAGTGATTTTGTCTCGTTGGGCCAATCGCGTGAAGTTGTGAAATGGGTGGAGGAACATCCCGGTGCGATCGGGTTCGCCGCTGCGGTGCGTGCTTCCGATAAAGTAAAATTTCTCGCGTTAGCTGCCCGAACTGGCGCACCTGGCGTGGAGCTCAACCCTGAAAATCTTGTCGCTGGCCGTTACCCGCTCGACCGCCATCTTTTGATGTATGCTCGGGTGCCTCTAGAGCCGTGGGTGCGCGATTTTCTCGGCTTTATTTTATCACCCGAAGGTCAACGCATCGTTGCGGCAGGCCATCTGGGCTACTTGCCGCTAGGTATAGCGGAAGTTGAGGCCCAGCGCGCTCAATTGAACCTAACGCCCTGAAGAAAAATTCAGATAATGTTCATTCAAACTTAACGCCGCTGGTTTATAAAAATTACACGCCTAGACGCTTGCCCCGCGTTCACCCCGCTAACCCTATGAAAACTGTCTTCAATTATCCCGCCTGTATTTTTAAAGTAACCACGTTGGGTCTTAGCTTGATGGCGGTTTGTTCCCTTGGGTTCGGTCAGACGGCAGCGAGCCCCTCCCCAGTCGCTGCGGGCGATGACGTGGTTAGGCTGGATGCTTTTCAAGTGACGACTACACTTGGCCATTACACGGACACAACGAGTGATTCGGCTATGAAGGTGTCCATTCCTCAGATCAATTTACCTTTCAGTGTCCAAGGCCTGAACGCGGCTTTTCTTACGGACGTGCGCACCTCGCGACTCGAAGATGCCTTCGGGTACGTCACCGGCCTCAATAAACAAGGTGAGGCGGCCAATCAATTTACCCTCCGCGGTTTCACTGCCGCAGGCTCCAATCTCCAAAGCTTGCAGATCGACGGCCTGCCTGGTCCCACCTCACGTTTCGCTTCGCCGCCAACTATCAATGTTGAACGGCTAGAAGTGTTGAAGGGACCCACCTCAGTGCTCTACGGCCAGGCTAACCCAGGTGGTTTGCTAAACGTTATCACGAAAAGCCCCCAGGAGACTCGGCGTACAACGCTGTCCACTTTTGTGAGCACCTACGCCGGTCAGACCAGCAGTTTTGCAGAAGATAATAGCTACACGGTTTCGCTCGATACGACCGGCGCAATCGACACGCAGAAGCATTGGCTTTACCGGATGATCTTTAGTTACGAGGATCAAAAAAGTTATAGAGATTACTATTATCAAAAAAATAAATATTTTTATCCCTCCCTTACGTACCGATGGAATGCGGATACTTTTTTGACCTTCAAAGGCGATTATATACGTGAAAATCGGCAGGCCAATGACGGAATCGCCGTACCCTTTTTGGATGTGTCACTGCTTCCCCCTATTAACGTATCCTACACGGCGCCCGATGCGAAAGATACCGATTATGGTGAATCCCTCACCACCTCTTTCCAGACGAGATTGGCCGACAAGTGGACGGTGCGTACCCTTTACCGTGCAACCTACCACACTGATAGCCGCTCCGCTCAGGAAGTTGCCCAACAAGCAATTGTGAGCAACGCCACGGACTACCGTCTCTCCACGATTGCTCGTCGCCTGCGGCTTCAGGAAAACGTCAAGCGTTACAACTTTCTCGACGCCAATGTATCAGGTGCGATCGGATCGGATGATTTTAAAAACACGCTCATTGCAGGGGTTAACGGCGGCAAGGAATGGCTCGACACCAGCACGATCGCACAAGGTGGCACCACCCCAACCCTAAGCGTGATCAACCTCTACACGTCGGTCCCGGAAGTTGATGCGGCTCCAACTTATCCCACGGCATTTACCGCAGCGGGACTCACCGCACAACGACGTCGCCAAACGCCTTTTTGGAACTATGGATTTTACGCCTCCGATCAGATCAAGCTGGGTAAATATTTTGATGCCTCACTCGGTGTGCGTTACGATCGTCAAGATTCCTATCAGAAGACGACCGCGCGGGCGACGGGTGCGACCTCAGGCCTCAAACAACGCGTCTCCAAAACCCTGCCCTCTACCGGTCTGGTGTTTCACCCCAATACGGATTTCTCGCTCTACGCCAGTTATTGTGAAGGCTTTAAGCCCCAGGCTCCGGGCAATGTAGATATCAACGATAAATCGGATTTCCCCCCGGAAACATCCTCGCAGCTAGAATTCGGGATAAAGGCAGATGCCTTTAACCATAAACTCACCGGCGGCCTGAGTGCTTATGACATTAAAAAGGAAAACGTCCTGACCGCGACTGGCACCACCTCGGCTACCGGCAACCCAATCGCCAACCTATCCGGATTGCAGGAAAGTAAAGGGATTGAAGCCAACGTCGCCTATCAACCGCTCCCAAATTGGCAGGTTCAAGTAGGTTATACTTACATAGACGCACGGGTTAAAACCTCTACCACTGTCACTCTTCCGGGCGCGTTGCTTGATAACACTCCCCACCACGCTGGTAATTTATGGACTCGCTATAATATTCCGAAAGGGACTTTCAAAGGCCTTGGATATGGGCTTGGCGTGATCTACGCTGGCGCTCGTCAGGCTATCATTACCAATGTCCCTCGCACCATCACAATTAATCCTACAACTCGGGCAGTAACCGCTACGGGTCGACTTGAGCTACCAGGATTTACTCGTACTGACTTAGCAGTTTACTATAAACGCGGCCGTATTGATTATGCAATCAACGTTAGCAATATGCTAGATCGTTCCTATATTGCTGGTGCTATTCCCGCTGATGCTACTCGCTTGAAGGCCGGAGATCCACGTAAGGTTTCATTTTCTGTTAAATACGATTATTAAGCGATTTGGTATTAATAATCTGTTGTAATTATGTATAAAGGCTAAAATTATTTATCAATAGTCAGGATATAATGAACCTGTTTTATGCGGGCACTATTAGCTCAGAGCTCGTTCCTGCGGATGAAATCACAAACCCTAGAATCTAAGCCGGTGGTGATTCATCGAACTTACTTGACCCCTCCACCTTTGATCAACTTCGTTCGTGTTGTCACCTGGTATTCGTGGACATTTTTAGGTTATTTAAGTTTCGTTGTTTTTATCGGTTCTATCGCTCTGGGGCGTCCACCCATCGAAACTGAGGACACAGGTACTCCAGATGACGGAAAATGGGAAATTAACACCGCTTGGACTTACACCCGTAGTTCCAGAGCTAAGGATTCCACCCTCCCAACTCTTGATGTTAACTACGGCATCGGCTCGAGCATTCAGTTAAAATATGAAATTGCTGGCTTGGAACGAAGGGCCGCTGGCGAAAAGATCCAGCGCGCGATCAGCGATTCAATCGCGGGAATCAAGTGGCGCGTGCGCGATCAGGAAAATTTTCCGATCTCCGTCTTTCCTCAGATTCAATTTCAAACCCCTGGTTCAAAGGCGCGGGACAAGGCACTCACTGAGGACGGGATCACGACATCTTTTCCCTGGCAAACCAGCCGCGTGATCGGCCTGTCCTCGATCGATCTAGAACTCGGGCCAGTTTTTCACGCCCACGCTGATCCGCGCTGGATTTCCGGGTTAGCCCTCACGCGTCCTTTCGGTCAACGGTTGGAGCTCGCCATCGAATTTCGAGACGAAGTCAGTTAGGATTTTGCCTGCAGCATGCTATCGGTGAATGCCGGCGCTCATATCAAACTGATGCCAGATGCGGGTCTGCTAGTTTCAATTGGACGTGAGATATATAATCACGACTCCGTTCGTGCGACACTCACCGCTTACCTAGGCTGGCAAATTCTGCGCTAGTTACGTTCGAGATCACGGCGCGTTTAGCTAAAGAAAAATTCATGCCTCGTTCAGTCAGTTCTCAGTCTAGAGGATTAAATTACTACTGTTTCTATAACCCACAAATCTATGAAAATTATTCCAGCCCTACTATTCTCGCTTGTACTTGGCGCCTCGGCGCTCTTTGCCGCGACTGCTCCTGCTGCCGCACCAGCAAAGAAAAAAAACTGGGTCGCCCCTGCGCATAAAATTTTTGCTCAGCAACTAGCAGATAATATCCTAAAGCTTCACCCTGAACTAATTAGTGTGACTCTACAAGGCACCCCGCCCGGTGCCGCACAGGATATTTAC
>Ga0114971_10001435_pt1 | contig 16223 bp, 13 predicted proteins | sample M_140625_MF_Meta_FD_87320 | JGI IMG/M metagenome (GOLD analysis project Ga0114971, IMG submission 87320) | Freshwater microbial communities from Lake Montjoie, Canada to study carbon cycling - M_140625_MF_MetaG | ecosystem: Environmental > Aquatic > Freshwater > Lake | place: Lake Montjoie...
ACAGACACGAATGGCACTTAGTTAAGGGCGTCTTTCGTGGGATTTTTACTTCAACAAACAGGAGTGCCGCACCGCGATCGCTCGAAAAAGCGCCTTAACTAAGTGCCATTCGGGACAGACACTCGGGTAAACCCCCGACCACTTTTTCGCCCCTCGACCGTGTCCTGCACGCTCAACTCAACCCATGGCTAAAAGAAAATGAACACTGACTCCTAGTTCCCCTACAGGCAGAATCCGGTTCAATCTGTGTCAACAAATCTGGGATTTCATTTAGTTGATCTTCGTTTTGGTTGGTGCAAGAAGTGAGTCAGTTCCATGTACCTCCCGCTCACCCTTCTCCTAGCAACTCCACTACTCGTCCTCGAATACCCGCACAAGCCCGCCGATCCGCAGCCGATGGGCTGGCCGCTCACCGCCGCAGAACGCGCCTACGTCGTCGAAAAGCCAGAGTTCGACAGACGCCCCGGCCGCGAGAGCAACAAGCACCTGCCGCAACTCTGGCCCGTCGTCCCTACTGCCGGCCATTGGGGAGGCACCTCCTGGCTCGATACCCACACCAAGCTGGCTAACTACGCCCAAGCCAACGGCGGTCCCGTCGACATCCTTCTCGTTGGCGATTCGATCACCCAACAATGGGGGAGCCCGCTCGATAAGGGTATCCTCAACGAGCCTTGGATGAAGGCGTTCCCAACCTACAAAAGCATCAACATCGGCATCGGTGGTGACAAGACCCAGAACGTCCTTTGGCGACTCGATCACGGGGGCGTCGAGGGTGTCAACCCCCGCTCGATCGTGCTGATGATTGGCAACAACAACATGTTTTTTTCCCCTGAGACTGGTGTTGCCGCCGCCGCTCAAGGCGTGAAGGCCTGCCTCCGGAATCTACGAGAGAAGTTCCCTGAAGCCGAGGTGGTCGTCGCGAAGATCCTGCCATGTCACGCGCCGAGGAATCGTTTTTACGAAGACATCGTCCTGACTAACGCCGAAATCGACAAACTCAACCTCGGAGCCGACCCGAAGGTTCACGTCCTCGACCTGACCCAGAAGTTCCTCAACGAAGACGGCACCCTGAAGCAGATCCTCTTCAAGCCCGACAACATCCACCTATCCCTAGAGGGTTACGCCCTCTATGCCGCCCAACTGAAACCTCTACTGGACGCTTTCCTCGACGGCAAAGGGCTCGGTACTTCCTCCGTCGTCATCCCTGCAAAGTAAGGCGCCGAGATTGCTGGTCCTGAACTGGACGCCGCCAACCGCAAATCAATCGTCTAGGCCTAAGCGGCGTACGGGGGGAGGAGGGGACGGCAATGCACTTTGTGTGTCTCGCCCGTGACTCAAGGCGGCTCAAAGTGGGTAGGGGACTAAGTGCTCAACGCGTCTATTTTTACAGATACAAAATGCAAACCACTCTAGTAGAGATGATTGACAGCGGCACATCCGGCTATGGCATCGCCGCGTGACTTGTGGCAACCTCTGCGCTCAATGACGCTGCGTACCTCTGATTTTGACTACCCGCTGCCTGAGGCCCTGATTGCGAGCCATCCACCAACGCGTCGGGAGGACGCTCGGATGCTTGTGGTGCACCGCTCAGAGAGGCGCTGGGAACACCGGTGCATTGCCGATTTGCCCGAGTATATTCGCCCGGGGGATCTTGCTGTTTTCAACGATACCCGCGTCATTCCGGCGAGAGTTTACAGCGACGACGGGCGCCTCGAATTGCTGTTATTGGAAGCGGTAGGGCCTGCGACTTGGCGTTGTTTGGTCAAGCCGGGGCGAAAATTGCGTGTCGGGGCGGAGTTTAAGGCGGGCGGGGTGACTGGGATTGTTCAAGAGGTTTTTTCGGATGGCGACCGTCTCATTGCCTTCGATGCGCCGCTGGATTTGCAGCGGGTGGGTGAATTGCCGCTTCCGCCTTACATGGGACGTCCAGCTGAGTTGGAGGATAAAGAACGTTACCAGACCATTTACGCACGCGAGGAAGGTTCGGTTGCGGCGCCTACAGCGGGATTGCATTTTACACCGGAGTTAATGGCGTCACTGCCGCACGCGTTCGTCACCTTGCACGTCGGCACGGGAACCTTCCGCTCAGTATTGACGGAGACATTAGAGGATCATCCGATGCACTCCGAGCGCTTTGATTTGCCCGAGGCTACGGCGCTTAAGATTAACGGGGCGCAGCGGGTGCTATCCATCGGGACTACGACAGCTCGCGTGCTCGAGAGTTGCGCTCTGCACGGGGTGCCGCTCAAGGGGGCGAGCGGCAGGACAGATTTGTTCATCAAGCCGCCGCATACATTTCGTTGTGTTGGGGCGCTTCTGACTAATTTTCATTTACCCAAGAGCACCTTATTGGTGTTGGTCAGCGCGTTTGCCGGTCGCGAGTTGACGTTAGCGGCTTATGAAGAGGCTGTGAAAGAGTCGTACCGGTTCTACAGCTACGGGGACTGTATGCTAATTTTGTAAGTGCTGCCGTAAGTGGTTTGAAACAAGTATTTAAGGAGTACCGCAAAATCAATTATTTGTTTATTCTTAAGATTGAACCGCTTCTGAACCAGAATTTTGTCTCTGAACTGCTGATGTCTCATAAGAGTCGCATCGGAATTGCGGTCCAGCGGGTAAGGTGAGGGCATTGGGATTGATCCTGTGAAGGAAGGGCTGAAAACAGGAATGTATTTTCTTGACATGAGATCCCCCCGTTTTTTCGAAAACGACTGCAATCCATAGCGTCAACAGCCACACTAGGGGCTGTTTTTCTTTCTCCCCTTGTGTCTTTCTGTTTTGATTATTCTGCACTACGTTTGTCGCAACAGGCATCCCATGAGCCAGTAGAGGCAAGGTATGCAAAGCTTTTCCCCGCGTACACGGTTGACGATTGACCTCAAAAGAGCCGTTAGCTGGTAGTGGATTCTATATCCGAATTTGCTAAGGCATTGTTGACTTGGGCGTGCTATCGCCAGACACTCAGTGCCTTTTGCCTTGCTCTGAGAACTTGTCTGTCACTCTACCCCGACTACTAAAATGAAAACAAAACAACGCTCTCTTTTGGCCTTATCGACTTCGATTGCCGCCCTTCTTCTTGGCGGATGCGCTGGATTCAAGGGGCATAACCTACCAAAAGCCAATAACTTAAGTCCAAAATCGCAGACCGAGGCTAAGACCAAGTGTTACACGGAGTGTAAAGTTGCTACGGTAAAAACATCGTTTGACGAAGCTTTGTTGTCCTCCAACCGCTTCACCTTGGTTGAAAGCCCCAAAGAGGCCGACGTCGTTGTTCGTTTGACGTCATACAACGAGAGGCCAGTTGGCATTCCCCCCTTCCTGTCAGGTCTAACCTTTATGATTCTGCCCTGCTGGTTTACCGACGTCACGCATGTTGGGGCTGAAGTAAGGCGCGGAAGTTTGAGTCAAACCTACAATATAAAGGACTCGTCTACCATTATGATTTGGCCCCCATTGATTCTCGCTGCACCATTTGCCCCTCCCCTTAAGGTGGCAAGAGAAGTTTCCGAAAATGTGTATCAGACACTCGTCTCAAAAATTGAACAAGATGGTTTCCTGAAGTAGCAATCCAATATGCATGCCGAGAATTCTCAAATTTCTTGCCGACTAATTGCTCCTTTCTCTAGAACGAGGTGCCAAAAAATCGGCATAAGAAAATTTTCGCCATTCGCGGTTTGGAGCTTGCACAATTAAAGTCTGTCCGACACCCTCCTTCATCTTATGAAAGTACTGTATCGCCATCTTGGTCTTTCACTCGCTGCAATCTCCATGTGCAGTTGTGCAAGCATAGTCAGCAGGTCGTCCCGTCCCGTCACCATTACCAGTTCGCCAACAGGTGCGAAGGTTACTTTGTCTAAGTCGAGTGGAACCGTGATACAAACAGGAGAAACTCCGCTCACAGTAACGCTGGACGCATCAAATGGCTTCTTTAAGAAGGCAAAATACAAAGTTGAAGCATCCAAAGATGGGTATGACACTTCGACGACTGAAATTTCCGCTAGGGTCAATGGGTGGTATGCTGGTAATATTCTGTTCGGTGGTGTTATCGGTCTTCTAATCGTCGATCCCGCAACAGGTGCTATGTGGAAACTTGACGAGACCTATTCGGTAAACTTGCCATCCGCTAAGAAGGTGACCTTGAAGAGCGGAAAGGTAGTTAACGCTCTCGCGTTGAACGATATTCCTTTGCACATGCGGGGCAACCTGGTCCGCGTTGAGTAGTGTTGCGCCTCTGCTAAAGCAAAATCTAAAGTACATTTTGCTGGTAAGCGAAATTTAGTAGTGGGGGGACTTTGTCAGCTATGACGGGTCCCCCTATTTTTTGCGTCTTAGGTCCACTCTCTGACAAGCTTGCCACACGATTTGAATATTTGACCTATTTCTGGCGCTTTGTGTCCAATTTTGTGTCTTTTCGATCCACCCTCTACTTGATGCGGTGCGCATCAAGCCTCCGATGAGTCGACCTGCCTCATCGTCGGAAAAGCCGTTATGTTGAAGGGCATCATAGAGGGTATCTCCAGTAAATGGCTCATTGGGGATCAACTGGGAATGAAGAATCCTTAGTGCCTGGCTCCTACGAGATTGAGAGATCGGTTCCATTTTTATTTGTTTAAAATTGGGGTGTCCTGTCCCTTTTCCTAAGGGTTACTCCAAAGGGCAACCGCCACAAGGTGGCCGTTCTGAGGTCAATCTCGCACCATCGCGTGTTGCGAGTAAATTCAGGGCAGAGCAAGATTCCTTGCTCTTTTTATGAGCAATAAGAGTCAGGTACCTATTGTTTACACAAAAAATACATATTGGTCACATTTTCCAAGATTCTGTGTAGAAATTTATAGTCTAAGAATCACAATATAAAGAATCGTCGTCATTACCACCCTTCACGAGGGTTGCTTATAGGACGAATAAACAGAGAAAGCGAAGTAGTTATACTGCTTTTCCTGCGCTTTGTCTGAATTCTACTCCCCACGATATTTTAAAATATATGAGCAACCCCGAATACAACTGCGAATTGCCTGAGCTAGACTTCTTTTTAAACTTAAGGTACGATCTCCTCCTGACGGTCAAACCCGAAAGTAAGAACTATTTTGGCAACAAGAAAAGCTTCATTCGAGCGCATGAAAGTTTTTCGAGACGGCTTTTTGGTGCATTGAACACTGAAGCCAAAGTAAGAAAACAAGATCTCTATTACTTTGGAAGATCTGAGTTTGGAATGAGTCAATTAGCTCATCTTCATCTTCTTTTTTCTTTGGACAGGTGCAGGGATCTGCCCCCTTACCAAAGATACAAAGTCTCTTTGATTAATTATGCAAAAGAATCTCTGAAATTTCTTTTTTCAAAACACGATTTTTTTGATGGGGTATTCCAAATCCACTGCACAACCACGGGCGATTCGCATTCGGACGGCGCTAATCTTGCGAGCTATCTGTGCAAGGAAAAATATGCGCCATTCAGAGACAGGGATCTTCAAAACTTTGTATATCCGAAAAAGAATACTAACGAATCCTTTGTCAAAGAAATACGTCAAAGAGAGCGTCTCGATCCTCAAGCCGATTTAACTCCTGCTAAAACTGCATGGAGAGCCGAAGTAAGAAATGGGAAATGGAAAGACCTGGCCGCTTAAGTTCCTCAGAACCTCTCCTTGAAAGGCGGAGCAGTAGCTCATTTGATTCCACTGATGTTTCAGTTGTTCAGTGATCGACGGGCCAAGACGGGAGAGGGGGTGTGTCACAATAATCCTCCACAAATCCCACTGCTATTTTTTCAACGTTTACCCTAAAGGCTATCTGAACTTATCAGAAATTACTGTGGTCCAGGAAGTTAATGATTTTTGTGACACGTTTTTGTAGGATGCTCTCATGCATTCCCAAAAAATACCTGTCGCCCTGTTGGTCAGAGTTTCCACTCAAAAACAACAAACTGACCGCCAAGTTTCTGAGCTTCAGTCTTTCGCCTTGAGCAAGGGGTTTGAGATCGTAGAGGTCTGCGAAGAGAAGATTTCGGGGCGAGCTTCGGCGTCAGAGAGAAGCGGCCTTCATCGCATCATGGAGTTGGCTGAGAGAGGATTGATTCGAAAGGTGCTGGTCCACGAAATCTCTCGAGTGGGGCGCAAAAATAGTGTGACGCACCGTTTCGTTGAGGACTTGATCGAAAAGGGTGTGTCTCTGTACTGGAAGAGTCAGGATATGGAGACGATTTTGCCGAACGGAAAGAGAAATCCAGCGGCTGGTCTGGTTTTGGCTCTTTTGTCAGAAATGGCCTTAGCTGAAAGTGAAACGATTCGCGAGCGAATCAGTTCAGGACTAGCTCAAGCTAGAATCAAGGGTGTGAAACTGGGGCGGCCTAGCGGAACCACTATGACAGGTGAGCAACGCTTGGAGAAACACAAGGACATCATTCGGCTTTTTCGAGCAGGACATTCAGTGCGTAACATGGCCAAAATTACAGGGAAATCTACCGTAACGGTCCAACGCACAGTGAAAGCCTTTAAGGGGATTTCATCGAGGGGCTGATGTCATTTTCAGGTGATTCAAGTGATTCTGGGGTCAGACTCCAGAATCGTTCAGACTCAGGGCGGTTTCCACTGGCAACGTCTGAGGCTATATACTTATGCAGGCTAAATTGGTCTTCTGCGATTTTTGAGACGGTCCCCACACTCATGCGCTCAATGCCGTAGGTGATGAATCCAGAGCGCATAAAGTTTCTTAGTTCTTTTGCAGGGATGATTGTGACTCTTCCATCCTTGCCAAAGAGATTTCTGCGTGCGTTGATTGCTTTGCAGACTTTTCTGGTAATTGTTGGTTGTGAATACCTTGCAATCTTCTCTTGAGGTTTCGGGTGACCATCCTTTGCCCAAGCCCATTTGACCCACGCTTCGAAGTTCGGAACTTCGCTAAATGAGAATTTCACGTCTGTTTTTTTCAGCTTTGTGAGGCGCTTCGGAATGTGGACGACTTGATCTTCCCAGTTGATGATCGACCAGTTCCAGTTTTGGAGAAGCATCGTTCTCGCGCCCATGAAGAGCTTGAGCACTAGCCAACCTGCGATTCCCTGTCCCTGTAGGTGCTGGAGTAGATATTTTGCTTGAGCGGCGGTGATAGATACGTTGTCTGCTTCGGCTTCAAGCCTTGCTGGCAGAATGGTTTTGGCGGTGAAAATGTCTGTAATCAACGAAGTGGACAGCTGGTCCACTTGCTCTGAGATATACCCTAGGAAACTTCTAATTTTACTGCGTGCATGTTTTATTGTGTTAAGTGCATGTCGCTTTCCTCCTGATTTGTAAGAGTCCAGACAATGTCGAATGATACCTATGGCATTCGTCTTGTTCAGGAAGGCTTTGACGGGTTCGCGCATTATCCCGTCTTTGACTGATTCATAAAAGGCTTGTTGGGCGCGCTTGTGGAGGGTGCTCCATTTTTCGGCATTCCTTGTCCGATATGGCTCCCAAAAATCTCCTATCTGCTTTTCGGCATTCTCTCCGTAGCTAATTAGCAGCCTCAATCCTTCCTCCATTGCTTTGACTGGATCGACGCCTTTCTGTTTGATGGTCGCTGCCGTCCTGAGAATGTCCATCCGCTCTCTGTCGGACATGCTATTTGCCAAAGAGCCTATCTGTTGAAGTTCTTCAACTAGGCGGATGCCGAAGATCTTTGCCTCGTTTTCGGTCGGGAAGTAGTGGGCGGTTCTGAAATCTGGGGCATCAGGCGACCCCAGCGAACTCAGTGCCTTCCATCGTAGCCTGAACGGACTCCTTGTCCGTTTCTTCAAGTGGGTGATGGTGAAAAACTTCTCTGCTGAATTCTTCTTCAGTTTCATTGCTTTATCTGAAGGCGAATTGAACCTGTTTTGAACCAAAAACTCAACAGATTAACCACTAATTTTAGCCGAATAAAAAGTATTGTGCGATTATAAGTATCTAAAAACGAGTTAGATATGGAATTTCAGGCTTAGACGCATGTTATTACGGGGACTGCATGTTAGTGATTTAGGTGCGGAGACGTGCGTTCGCGTCGCGTGCTTTTGAGTTTCAACGAGAGGAGTTTCCTAATCCCAAATCTTGAGGAAAACTGGTCCCAGGTGCTGAGGTCTTTTGAATCATCCGTAAAACTTAAAGAGACGGCATACACCTAGATGACCGCACGCCAGCAGTCATCGCCAGCGCCAATAATAGGCCGCCGTTGGAGCGAGGGGTACACACACCCTGAACGTCACTCCATATGACATACATTGTATTGTGTTATTGATTACCTCAACGCACCGTTGATTTTACCCCCCTGTGAATAACGTGTCGAAAACTCACGCGCCCGCTTTTCCTAGATTTCACTCCCCAGCATTCCTAAGAGATCCCGAGAGGCTCCCTATTCTTCTGAGCAACCCCACTCCCTCCATTGCAGCCTCCCAGCGCCCCTCAGAACCCAAGCAAGAATGCCGTCGCGTGCCATCTTGCTCCCTTTGAGTTAGTCCAATGTCCCAAGATAGCGTCTGCCCATCCCTCGTGAAATTTAGTGCCGTGAATCGGCTTTACGTATCCAGTCCACCACCTCAGACGGTCGTACTCTTCCTAGCAAGAACGCGCCGTCGTCTGGATCGTTACGTTAACGCTCTCTGAGCGAACCCGCGCTAGCAGAACGGTGCCTTTTTAACGTCCCAGGTCGGGCTGAAGCCACGATTGTATGCGCCAATGGGGCGAGGACTCGGCTGTTGGTTGGATTACGGATGCCCCGAAAGCCACCAGGAGGCGTTGGTATTTATAAACTTACCCGACGTTTTGTTTGGGGTTACTGGTGAATTTTCATGTGCAAGCCGCTTTCGATTTGTGCCCAGATGTTATAGGTTCTCTGTACTTTAATTCACAGAACACTGCTGCATATTGATTTACTATAAATGAATTCTAGGGCTCCAAGACGACATCTCAAATCCCCAACAAAGATTGATGTGTAGCTAGTAGGCATCTGGCTGCAATCAGATTCACAAAACCATCTCACATAGAGACTTGGGTGCCTGAAATACGGTCATTGAGCAAAGTTAAAAACTTAAAGCAAAGTTTTGCTATACATCGGGCAGCCTTCCGATGAGAAAGGATTCTGTTTGCGGCTTTCGCTGGAAGCCCAACTCAAAGAGTGAAGCTTTCTCACGAATCCAGTTTAATAAAATAACACGAGTGAATCCCAGTCCGCCGTTGATGAAATCTTAATATGATCCGTTGTGACGTTCCGATGATGCTACTAACTTACTCTAGCCTAAGGATTCTAGCAGCAACTAGCGTTACTTGTTTGGCAGTTATGTCCGCAAGCCCAGCGCAGGCCGCTTCTTTGGTCTCTGAGCCCGTGGGGTGCATCCGAGTAACCATCCCGCCCCCCGTGGACGGACTCAGTACTCGCAAAGTACTGGGGACTCCGTTCAATAGGCCCAGCGTTTACCGGGGAATAAGTGCCTCCGTCACTACCTCAATTGGCGTTTCTACTTTGAGCTGTGGCACGCCGGGTTGGACAACTGGGCAGTTTGTGCGCGAGGTTCATTACCTAAAAATCCGAGCGGGAGTGAACGCTGGGCGAGTTTTCCAAGTTGCAGCGAACACGGCGAACTCGGTTGCTGTGAGCGCAGGCACAGTGAGCTTGGGTGCCCAAGAATCCTTTGAAATTTTTCCGGCCCAAACGTTAGGCAGCCTCTTCGGAACCGTCGGCATGCCGCTGCGCACTGGCACTTCTGAGGCTACAGCTGATTTGGTGCGACTGCATGATGGCGTAAGTTGGGTCACGTATTTCCATAATGGAAGCCACTGGCGGACTCGCTCTTTTGAGACTTCGCAAGACGGCGCGGTACTCCGTCCAGAGCAGGGAATCATTCTGGTGTGTGGCGGAAGTAGTGCAACCACCCTGAATCTTCTTGGCTCGGTAAGTGTGACCAAGGAATTCAGTGTGCTTCCCGGTTCGGGTGAGACCCTTTTCAGTAGTCGGCTTCCCGTTTCGACAACGCTTAGCCGTCTCCAGTTACAAACCTCAACGGGCTGGAAGGTTGGCTCTACGGCCTCGCAAGCAGATACCGCGATGAGATGGAATGGTTCGTCTTGGAATGTTTACTACCACACAGGCACCCGCTGGCAAATGGCGGGCTCCCTCGCTAGTCAAGACGACGCCCAAATCCCGGTGGGAGAGGCGCTTTTGATCCGACGCCAGGAGGGCTCCACTCGAGGCAGCACTCTTATCAGCGGCACCGCTGCACTGACGTTTAACCCGTTTCAGTAGTTTCTCCTGAATATTCCCACCTAGCTTCCCGCGCCACCATCTTTCAATGTCAACATTTGGGATCATAAGGCTTCTGCTATCGGGTTTGATTGTGGCAACTGTCTCCGCAATGGCGCAACCCACCGTCCAAGTGGTTTGGGAGGCTCCCTCAACCACTCCGCTCTTAGACGCTACGGGCACCGCGCTAGATTCCGGCCTCGCTGCGGTAGGCGATGGGATTGTTTTGGAACTTGGATATTACGATGCGGGATCGGCGTCCGCACCCTTTGCAGGAAACTTTGTGCCCCTCATCGGAGCAAGTTCGCCCGATCCTGAGTATCGGGGCACTTCTGTGGGAGACTCTGGGGGCGGCCCGAATGGGACTTTCAGCATCAGCGCCAACTTTAACGAGGGAGCTGTCGTTTTTCAAGGCGCCCCACCGGTGGCTGGAACGCCGTTGGTGATCCGGTTTTTTGATGCGAAAACTCTCTCAACTGCAAAATTTTACAATGCAGTGAGCGGAGGAGCCAACTGGCAATGGAAGGTGCCCACGGAGGCGCCGGGGTCCTTTGTTCTGCTTTCGCTGGCGGATTCCGATCTTGTTTGGCTTGGAGGGTTAGCGAGTAGTTTCCGAACGACGCTCCCCTGCCCTGCTTCATTCAGCGTGCCCGTAATGGCTCCCGCGCTCACCTCAGTCTCCGCGGTCGTGGGCAGTGCTGTAACTTTGACGCCTCCAGAGACGACCACGCCAGCAACTTACACGGCGGCGAACCTACCCTCTGGACTGCGCCTCAATACTGCGACTGGTGTGGTGAGTGGTGTTCCCACCCAACCCGGCACGCACCGTGTGCTTGTCACTTTGGTGAACCAGGCGGGCGTTGCAGAAACGTCGCAGCAGTATAACATTTCCGTGGCGGCTCTTTCGGACGGTGTGGTGGGAAGTTTCAGCGGCTTGGTAGAGCGTGACAGCAGCTTAAACGGCAACTTGGGGGGGGGCATACAAATCACAACAACCTCAAACGGAGCGTACTCGGGCAAGCTCGTGGTAGGTTCACAGGCCTATGTGTTGCGCGGGCTCCTAGGGATTTCCGCCGCCGCTCCGACGCAAGCGACGATTTCGCTCCCGATTACGGCCTTAGGGGTCGGGGTGCAGTTGAACCTTGTTTTCGACGGCGCGAGTCAGACTTTTAGCGGAACACTCGCTAAGGGGACGCAATCAGCTGCCGTTTCGGGCGTTCAGTCGCCGCGATTCAAGTCGTTACTCGCCACAAAGCTCACCGGAGCTTACGCATTTCGCCTTCAACAACTCATTCCCGTCTTTGGAAGCCCTCAGGGAAACGGGGTCGGTACGCTTAATGTAACAACCAATAGCAAAACGATCACGGTTTTGGTGACTTTGGCCGATGGCGCACGAGCCACGTTCAGCACATTATTGGGCAAGGGCGGGGAAGTTTTCATGAGCGGGCGCGGCTTGGGCACCTCTGGGCGGCATAGTTCCGTAACGGGCAAGCTCAATTTATCTCTAGGGACAAACGCGCCGGTCAATAATTTGCTGACTGGGACGTTAAGCTGGCTCAAATCGGCGGGAGATTCGACCCTCTACCCGAGCGGATTCGGGCCATTGTCCTTGGGTGCAACTGGCGGGAATCTTGTGCCTGTTGCGAAAGGTGACCTCGTGATGGGATTAGCTCCAGTCACTGCGGATGCTCCTAGAAACGCGGCGTTCAGTTTCACTTCTGGCGGGCTGGATGTGGAAGGACTCGAATTTATCCGTAGCGTGTCTGTGGTGAGCTTAGGCAGTTCTACCAACCGCGTAATCGTTCCTTCGGGCACTCCGACACTCACAGTGGCCTCGATTAGTGCGTCGGCCGGAGCGTTTTCAGGCACCTTTGTCTTGGCAGGCACAACCGCCGCCACGAATCGCACGGTCCCTTTTCGTGGCCAAATCGTCCCCGTTGGGAGTGGAAGTGAGGGGTATGGGTTTTTCGTAATGCCATCACTTCCCGGAGCGTTGGAGACGCTGCTGACCTCGCCTAAGTACTCGGGGAGCGTCCTTTTTAGTGCGCCATAGCCTCTGGAAACGCCTATTCGCATCCTACCCTTTTCGCACCCATGCCGTTTTCAAACATACCAATCGCGCGATGCTTATCGGCTTCCTCGCGTTTACTCAGGACCTCCCTAGGAGTGGCTTTGATAACGTCATTTCTGTGGTGCTCGTGGAATGCGAAGGCTTTTCCGCCTGCGCCGTTCTACACAATTTATGGTGATGTGCGTGATGCCAGTGGCCTCATTATTCCTGCTGGAGGCGCAACCATTATCTTCTCGTCTCAGGGTAAAGAAGTCGCACGTTATCCTATCACCAGCGTCGCGGGTGCGGATTATAACTACATGATTCGAATGCGACTGGACATGAACAGCACTGGCACCGCCGTGTATAACTCGATTGCGGTAAAGTCCGGCTTGGAATACACGCTCACCGTGGAAATGGGTGGAGTGAATTATCTCCCTTTAGAACTGTCAGTCAAACTCCCCACAGTCGGCGCGCCCGCGGATAGAAAACGTTTGGACCTGACTCTGGGCGAAGACTCTGACAAGGATGGTTTGCCTGATGATTGGGAACGTGCGCTTTTGTTTCGCTTGGGTTACCCCACCACGGATCTTTGGCGAATTACCGCAAACGGAGTCCTCGAGGCGGATGGTTTAACGAACCTGCAAAAGTACATTGCTGGGACTTACTCAGCCGATACAGAACAGGCATTTTATTTGAAAATCGCAACGGCAACCGCCACGGCCGTTACCGTTGAGTTTTATACGCTCACTAACAAGGTCTACATCTTGGAAAAAAGTACGAACCTGTCCACTTGGGCGCCCGTCCAATTCATCATCAACAACACCTCAACGTCGTTGTACACAGGGACGGCTTCGGAAGTAGTTGTCGCACAGATCCCTTGGGTAACGGGCGAAGAAAAGGCTTTTTACCGTCTTAAAGTACGATGAAACGATTTAATGCGACTTTCTGTGTGCTGCTCATTTTGGCGACTTCCGTCCAGGCACAGTGGTATGAAAAGACCTATAGCCTAACCTCAGGTTGGAACGCCATTTGGCTTTCTGGCGATGCCTCTTACACGACGGTCGCCGATCTAGTTTCGGGAACACCAGCAATTATCGAAGTGTGGCGTTGGAATCCTAATCCAGATCAAACCCAATTCATCCAGAATCCGTCGACCCCCACTACGCTCAGCGATGAGTGGACCGTTTGGAAACAAGACGGCAGCGAGACGGCACTCACACGAATGGTCGGCAATTCCGCCTATTTAATCCACACAACAGCTGCGACCAGCTTGAGGGTTCCGCTGAAGGCCGTTCCACCAGTGGCGACGTGGTTGCTATCCGGCGGCAATTTCATCGGTTTTCCCGCCCTGAGCGGAGGGCAAGTGATCAGCACCTACTTGAAGAGCATGATCGCTGGGGGGGTGACAGGATTGCCATCGGGAACAAAGGTTTACAAATATACCGGAGGCGACCTTAGCACCACAAATCCCGCTTTGGTGACGACCACTAGCGAACGCGTCGATCCCGATAAACCGTATTGGTTCAACTACTCAACTGTGAGCGACTTTGAGGGTCCTGTTCATTGCGAACTTCCAAGCACAGACGGCCTTGCCTTCGGAAGAACTCTTTCCACTCTGATCGTTGGAATTACCAATCGAAATGTCAGTGCCGGAGTGCTCAACTTTACTTTAGAAGCCTCTAACGCCGCTCCAGATGGTCAGCCTTCGGTCATAGGGGGCGTCGCCTTAACTCGGCGCACCTACGCTTCGGATACTGGTGCCTTGACCGAAACGCAGCTTGGCGCGGGATCCACTTTTTCAGTGCCTGTCGCCGCCTCCAGCAGTTCGACTCTGGAGTTTGGCGTGACGCGAACGGGCATGTTGGATACCGGCGTCTACGCCTCCATTTTAAGGGTGAAGGATTCGGGGGGCTTCATGGATATACGAATACCCGTCACCGCCCAGGCCGCGTCACCGGCGGGCTTGTGGGTATGCGAGGTGAGTGTCAATGCGGTAGGCTCCACCCCTTCAGTTGCGAGAGCGACGTCTGCTAACACCACGACAACCACAGAGTCGACCACAACCAACAGCGCCATCACACAGCCTACGGCGCAGTCTTTCCCGCTCTACTTCCTCATCCACATTGATAGCAGCGGCGTCTCCCGCATCCTACGCCAAGCCTATGTTGGAAAACTAACCTCAGCTGGTAACGCGCTAGGGATCAGCATCACAGAGTCCCTGATCCAAACATCTGCCGTTAGCGATTTACGCCCCTTGCGCTACTTCTCTCCCATCATGCCCTACGCGACCAAACTGGTTACGGCCACAGGCTCCGCCCCAGTGGCATTGACTTGGTCCCTGTTCCACTCGTACGACGATCCAGCCAACCCGTTTGTTCACACCTATCACCCCGATCACGACAATCTGGATACTAAGTTTGCCACTAAACTTCCCGCTGGAGTTGAAAGCTACAACGTGACGCGCACTTGCAATCTTTCATTCACCGCTTCGCCGCCGGATAAGTCAACGGTGGTTGGCTGGGGTTCTTCTATTATCGGAGGCAATTATACGGAAGCCATTTCCGGCATCAATAGCACGACGCTTTACTCAAGCGGGACTTTCAAAATGCGCAGACTCTCTGAAGTTGGAGTCATTAATATCACACAATAACCCATTCTCATTCCTCGGCTTGTCTTTGCAATTTACACCCCGTATGAAACTTTTATCGACCATCCTCCTCCTTGCGCTGGGAGCGGCATCCGCCCTTGCCCAGACTCCTTCGGTTCCCTCGTATTTGAGCTACCAAGGTCGCGTCACGGATAATGCCGGCGTTCTCATTGGGAACACGACTCCCGTGAATCGTACCGTTCAATTCAAACTTTACACTGCCAGCACCGCAGGAACGGCCATCTGGGCGGAAACCCAAGTCGCCACTATTTCTGCGGGGGAGTTTAGTGTTTTGATTGGTAATGGAGCTGGGATTTCAGGACTCACCGGCCCTGCAGCACCCGCCGTCACTCCGTACAAGACGCTCGCGGATGTCTTAAACAGCACAACTTCTCTGACGCTTTACCTAGGAATTACTGTGGATGATGGTAACGCATCAACCGTGGATGTTGAAATCAGTCCTCGGCAGCAATTGGTAGCTGGTGCGTACGCTTTTCGCGCTAAGGTTGCAGAATCCGTCGCCACCTCGGCCATCACCGCGAGCATGATCGGGGCCTCCGAAGTGGGCACTAACGCCCTCTTGGCTTTGGCTGTCACAAACGCTAAAATCGCGGATTCGGCGATCACTTCGGCCAAGATTGCTGCATCCAACGTCATGGCCAGTCATATCGCGTCCGGTGCGGTAACGTCGGATAAAATCGATACCTCTACGGTTGGGCTTTGGTCGGTGAGCAGTTCGGGCATTTATCGTGGTGGAAATGTCGGACTCGGCACGAATGCACCGGGATTTCCGCTGAATTTCGCCGATGTTCTAGGGGACAAGATTTCCCTTTATGGCAGTAGCGGCGTCCACTTTGGCTTTGGCATACAGCCCAGCCTACTCCAAATCTACACCTCGGTGAACAGTTCAGACGTCGCATTCGGATACGGGACATCGTCAAATTTTACGGAAACCATGCGGGTCAAGGGTACAAGCCTTGTCGGGATCGGAACGACCACGCCTGCATTTCCTTTGAGCTTCGCAAACACTTTAGGCGACAAAATTGCTCTCTGGGGACAAAGCGGTGCCCACTACGGCTTCGGCATTCAAGGAGCCCTACTACAGATACACTGCGATTCTGCTGGGGCTGACATTGCCTTTGGATATGGCTCGTCGGCAAGCTTTAGCGAGGTCATGCGGATTAAGGGGGCAGGCCGAGTTGGTATCAATAATTCCAGCCCGCAGGCCCCTTTGCATGTCTCTGGGTACGTTTACGATTATTTCCAACTAGAGGCCTATATTGAT
>Ga0114971_10001436_pt1 | contig 16221 bp, 13 predicted proteins | sample M_140625_MF_Meta_FD_87320 | JGI IMG/M metagenome (GOLD analysis project Ga0114971, IMG submission 87320) | Freshwater microbial communities from Lake Montjoie, Canada to study carbon cycling - M_140625_MF_MetaG | ecosystem: Environmental > Aquatic > Freshwater > Lake | place: Lake Montjoie...
CCGTCCGTTCATTAAAGGGTAATAATATCGGTTGGAAATGGTCGTTTTTGATACAATTAAAACTTCCATAGGTACTTTCATTCAAATAATATACAATGATTTTGTCACCGGTTTCATCATCATAAATATTCTTTTTACCAATGACATTTAATACCAATGTATATGATTTTTCTACAAAATACCGCCCGATTTCACTAATAAATTCTATTTTATTTTCTTCTATTTCATTACTAAAAAAATCTAGCAATCCGTCATTTACGCGCTTCGCTGCATCATCAAACCGAATATTATTGATATTACTAAACCCACCGCCAATATCAATCATGGTGATTTCTATTCCCATATTTTCTGCTATATCGGTCGCTTTCCGACAATCATGTAAAGCCTCATAAAAACTATCCACCGAAGTACAACCACTCCCTACATGGAAACTGAATCCAATGATATTCAATTTCAATGTTTTGGCAATGCGTAATAATTCTTCCACCTGATTTAATTTACAACCGAATTTTTTGGAAAAACGGCATTTACTACTACTATCATCCACCGCCAATCGTAACACCAATTTCGCATAGGGATGATATAATTTGATTTTATATAATTCTTCTTCACTATCAAAGGTCATTAAATCCACATCATTAATACGCGCATATTTGATTTGACTAATAAGCTTAATCGGATTCGCAAATATAATTCGTGATGGGTCGTTTGTAATATCAATCACACTACGTATCTCGGATTGGGACGCGCAATCAAAATTCACACCGAGAGTAGATAATGCTTCTAATATAACCGGATTTGGATTACATTTCACCGCATAATATAATTTCACTTGTGGCAACAAACGAATCCAATTATTATAAGCATTTACGATTTCCCCCAAATCTATTATATAAAAGGCTTCTTCACTCTGATTTTCCTGTAAAAAATCGTTTATAATACTATAATTATCTACTTCGGAACCATATAAGGTCACATCGTATTTTTGTAAAAATCCATTATCTAATGTTTTTGATGATTGTATATTTGCGATAGCGCGATGTTCGGATTCTGTATTTGCTTCAAACTCTGCCATAATAATAATCTATATAAATAACTTTTTATTATGTTTTTCGTTTATATTATAATATCATTTTTCCTTCTATACCAAAGAAGTGCTTACATATTTAGGGTCATAGGAAATCATACACATATCCACCCCGGTTTCCAACCATATATATCCGTCTAATCCCCAATCCGTCCCCCAACTATTACGTACAATCCAATAGCCTTCGTCGGTGTTTACCCCGACCGCTTGGACGCAGTGGTCTACATCGGTATCACACGAGGTAATTATACCCGATACATAGGAAGACCAAGTAGATGCGGCAACACAAACCGATAATGGACCAGTAGATAAAGTATAAGCAATCATATCATCTTCATCTTTCAATGAATAATATTCATTTACCGTAACCATATATTTTGTTGTATCTGAACTACATTCACCGGTGATATCATAATACGAATTATAAGGATAATCGCTCTCGCTCTCAATGCCACCCGCATTCATCACATATTCAAAGGCAGTATCTGTATTTCCGCCTTCACATCCATAATCTACCGTATCACATTGGACGATTTGTTCGGGGGATAATGCGTCATCTACTGTCAATAACCCAACTCGGATACTATCACTTTCAATTTGTTCCGTTGCCGAAAACGCCCAACAAGAACCACAATATCCTTGGTCTTTCACCGCAGTGGTGTATATATTCGCCCAATTTACAACGGTACGATTTACTGCCTCGTCATCAAACTCTTTCACAATCGCATTTGTATTATAAGTAGGTCTATATCCTAGAAAGCCTTTTTTGAATTCATCTTCGGTTAAATCTGCGAATTTGGTAATTCCATGGACTGATTTTCCACTACCATAGTTGAATTCATCTTCATTCCGTTTATCAATCATGGTTAAAAAAATCTTGAAATTTGTATATCGTAATGTTTCTTCCTCGTCTGTTTCGTAGGTTCGGGAAAAATTGGTTTTGTATTGTTTAAATAGGTCAATGGTAGAATATTCGTCTAATTCACCATATTTCATAGGTATTTTGGCATAGGTTTCATAGAATTCACTTTTTATCTCTGAGCGGGTTTCATTCAAATAATTCGTACTATAGGTGAATAATCCCAATGCCGCTAAAGAAGAACAAATGAAAAGAAGATAACGGTTTTTATATAAAAAGGATTCTTTTTCTTTGAAAATGGGCGATGGTGATTTTATAATAGTACTGGAATCCGATGCGTCTTTTTGATAATACATTTATCTTTACTTATATAATACAGATAAATAACTTTATATTCTTATCATGAATCATTTTATCACGCCATATATTTTTCACGGAATTCTTGTGGTGTCATAATAGGTATATTATTTTCGGTGGCATATTCGGTTTTATTGGATGAATCGTCATGTGTTTTCACAATTAATACAAATGTATCTTTCTTTATATTATCTTCTAATGTGGCACCTACTTTTGTCAAATACGCTATAATTTCTTTATCTCTTACTTTTGTCATGACTATTTTTTTACCAAATAATGGATTGGACCGATCTACTGTACTTGCTATTTCATCTGGTACTTTATTGGTTGAATTTAATTTTTCTTCTAAATCACATTCTTTCAAAAAAGCCATAAACGCCGGAATATTACTGACAAAACTTTTGGCGTTTTCTGGTCCGATTCCTTCTATTTCTCTCAACATTTTTATTTTATCCTCGTCGCTTTTTTTACTACGTAATATATCCGGATATTTCTCCAATATTGGTTTTATTTTGCGTTGACCCAACCCGCGACCCAATAAATTAGATGCAACCATAATGTCTAATAAACTCGCTTTACCTACTTTGTCATGAATACCAGTATATACCTTTTCAATCATTTTTTCTTTGAAACCTTCTACCGCTTTGAAATCGGTTTTTGACATTTTCAATATTTTGGGGATGGTGTCAAAACCGGCGGTCATGATTCGTTTCACATTTCCACTAGATAACCCGTCTACTTCTAACCCGACAAAGAACGCGGTTATATTTTTTTCACGCACTTCCATATCATCCCCTGCATTTTCTAAGACAATATCTACACGGGTGCTCGTCCATTGATATGGGACCAACGGCATTTTTGGGTGTTCGGCTGGCATAGTAACTGATTTAATATGTGGTATGACATCGCCACTACGAATAATTTGGATAAGTGCACCGATACCGATTTTGTTATCTTCAATAAACCGGGCATTGAATCCGGTTGCATATTCAATAGTTACCCCACCTAATTTGATAGGTTCAATGCGGACACGTGGTTTCAAATATCCGTCTTTACTAGCGGACCATAATACATCTACGACTTTGGCTTCCGCCATTTGTTCGGATAATACCATCTTGAAAGCAAATGCATAGTCTGGATTTCCCGATTCACGTGGATAAATATTATCGTCACATACAATGATGCCATCAATTTCATATTCATAGGTCGTTCGCCATTCCACCAATAAATCGGATAAAATATCGTTTGATATTTCGTTGACTGTTTTGTTTCTAACAACCTCGTGTTTGAATTCTCCTAATAGAGTCATTTGGACGCTGGGTTTCACCACGGGACGAATCACTTCATACGTTACAAAATGTAAATCTTTGGCTTTACTATCCATCGTTTTCGCATTCACGATACCCGATACTAAATTACGAGGATTCGCAAAATCATTTTTATATTTTTCATCAAATACTTTTTTGGGTATAATAAATTCACCTCTTACGACAATACCTGGTTCGGTGGGTAGATGAAGAACTTTTAATAAATGGCTTATATCTTGTCCGACCGTTCCATCACCACGAGTATATAATTTGGGAGTATCTCCTTCGGTTGTATATAATCCACTGACCCCGTCTAATTTACAGGATATTACATAGGGACCTTTATATTTTTTCATCCAACCAACCACTGCGTTTGTATCGGGTTTTATTTTATCCATAGATGCCATTTCGTAGGGTAATTTTACCTTATTTTTAATAATAGGCGCACCAATCGCATCCAATACAGTATTTTTGGGGAATTTCCTTTCCAAATATTCTTTTACAATATCATATTCATTATCGGTTAATACGAGTGTCTTGGTATTATAATAATAATCACTGGCGATTTTTACCATTTCCGCTAATTGTTTTTCAGTTGAGGATTCTAAATACACAATACCTTTTATTTTAAATTCTTCAAATGGGGTTTTTTTGGAACCTACCGTCAAATAGGGCTTTATCGTCATATTTTCTATGATTATCTCTTTATTTATCTCTTTCTGTTTAGATTCTTTTTGTGTTTTATTTTTTTTCTCCTTGGGTTCTCGTATTTTACGCGTTTTTGGTTCTTTGGGTGGTTTGGGTTCCTTTATCTTCTTTTCTTTGGGTGGTTTGGGTTCTTTGGGTACTTTTATTTTCTTTTCTTTGGGTGGTTTGGGTTCTTTGGGTACTTTTATTTTCTTTTCTTTGGGTGGTTTGGGTTCTTTGGGCACCTTTGGTTCTCGCTTTTTACGAGTTTTTGGTTCCTTGGGTTCTTTCTTTACAATAGATTCTTTCGCAAGTTTTACTTCCGTTGTCTCGTTTTGTCGGATAATAGCAATAGGTTCTTTCATTTCAGGCAGCATAGTTTCAATAGGTTCTTTCATAGGTGTAGGTTCTTTGGCTACATTCGGCTCTCGTTTTTTACGCGTTTTTTCCTTTGGTTCCTTTGGTACTTTTATTTTCTTTTCTTTGGGCTCTTTGGGTACCTTAGGTTCTCGTTTCTTTTTTGTTTTTTGATTTTCAATTTGTGGAATTTCAGAAATAGGTGACAATGAAACAACCGCTCTTCCGTCTATTCTTTCCACCGGTTCTTTATATTTCAATTTCAAAAAATCAAAAATGTCTTTTTCATTTTGAAAATTCATTGATATTGGAGAACCTGATGCCGAGGTTCGGGCAATTCTATGTTCATTTAATGTATATCCCAATTTTAAAGCATGTCCTCGCATGACTGTATTGAAGGCTTTACTACCCGTGAAATATAAAACCGAAAATGGATATTCTTCGGGTGATGTATATAAAAAATCTACACGTCGGGCGTGTTTACTGTTCTCTATTTTTGTAATCACTAAACATTTGGATTTTCCACGAGAGAGAACCTCCACAATGATTTTTTCTTGAATGAGTGCGTCTATAAATTTCTTAAATACATCTTCGGTTTTAGAAGTGATAATAACGTCTATATCCCCCGATGTTTTCGCTCCTCTTCTATAACTTCCTACAATTTCATATTGAGAACCTTCTTCGGCAACTTCTTTGAATTTTGCCAAAAATAAATCTTTATATTCATCTATTTCACTACGAGGTATTCTTTCCAAAATATCTTCAAAATATTTTAATCCAACTTTTTGTACTTCATTGAGAACCTCGTTCTGGCGTTCTCTCATTGTTTCTATGGTTGTAATCCCTTTTTCTACTAATTCTTTGGCTTTTTTCGGTCCAATGCCATACACTTCGGTTAGTATATTGACTGGATTTGCCTTTTCCCTTTCTAATAATGTTAAGGTCCCGGTTCTCAAATATTCTTTCATTTTCTCCATAATCGTCGGTCCGATACCAGGTTTTCCTTGTAATTGTGATAGATCAGTGATCTCTTCATTTACACCTAATAAAGTTTCTTCGGCTTTTTGGTATGCTCTTGCTTTCATAGGTTCTCCAGTTTTATTCATGACAATCGCCAATTTATTCATGAGATTTGCCAAATCAGCGGTATTTATTTTTTTAGGTGTTTCTTCTAAATTCATATAAATTATTCTATATTATATGAATTTATATTTTATCGTATTTCTAAAACTCGGGTTCTCCGGTAAATACTTGGGTGGCTGCGGTATTTAATGTTTTGGTTTCGGTAATTATATTAAAAAAATCAGTGATCGTATTATCCATATGAAAGGTGAAATAACCCACTACAATGGAACACATCATGACAATGATTCCATCCCGAACCATAAATTTCAAAGGTTTTATATCTTTGTCTAAATATTTCATTTCTATAAATTTCGTCACGCAAAATAAAAAGGTAATAAGAATAGAAAGCAAAAATACTTTTTCCATTATATACAAAATAATACAATAATTAAAAGAAGATAGTAACGAATTACCCAATTATAATGGACCTAATAGTTCTATATCATCTAAGATAAAATCCTGAGTTACATAATTTGATTTATCAGTATCTAATACATCAAACCCAGTCAAATCAATGGTATCCGTATGTATTTTAATTCGTTCTTCATCGTCGTCCTCCATTTCTTCTAATTTTCGTTGTAATGCCCGAGATGTACTAATTTCTTCCAAACGATCAATGGTTTTTGGCGCGCTGATTTTGTTTATATTATTATTTTCGTCCAACACTGCGTCTATATCATTAAAGGTCAAACGAGTCACCACTTGTTCGTTATCAATATTTTGTATAGCTGGAACCACCGATGGTATATCTTCTTCTTTTCGGATTGGGTCGGTAATAGTTGTTTCGTCGCTGTTTTCGGGGTTGGCCTCAGTATTTGTTTTTTCTTCAGAACCTTCTGGTTCTTCTATTTTTTCTATAATCACCTCTTCCTCTTGTTCTACTGTTTCATCCATATACGCGCGAATAATGTCTTCCGTTGGTATACTTTCGCGAATCGCATTTAATATACATTCTTGGACGATGGTTTCTAATTCACGATTGTTTTTTTGCATTTGTAATGGTGTAATATGCGTTTCAAATAAATATACATTGGTGTATGCTTTACGCGCTACATTGATATAGACTTTATGTATAAAATGGTCTAATTTTGGAATAGAAATATCTATTTTCTTCTGTTTATTACCTACCCGAATACAAGTGAGTACTTTTAATTGAATAATATGTACACATGTAATTAAATCTTCCAAATAATTACACCCACTTCTTTCCAGAATACGTTTGCGTTCTTCTTCAATAATCACGGAATTCCATTTAGGTATTCTGGCTAATAAGTTTTGAAAGGTCATTAAATATTTATTCGCTTCATCATTATCCAAACATAATTTCCATGATTCGTTAAAAATAGAACGCATGCCTTCTATTACCAATGGCGTCATTATACTCACTAAACGAGCACACCATTCATTGCGGGATTCATGTAAATTGGAAATTACAAAATCGTCCATTGTAATACAAAATAATATTGATATTATTTTATATTATTTATTTTGTAATCTATTTATTTTTATATTTTCTACTCTTTCTTTTAATTTTTCTACTCTTTCTTTTTGTTCGTTTTGTTTGTTTACCACCATTTCTTAGTGTATCTCTAACATTAGCTAGATGTCTTCTTTGAGATTGTGCACGTGTGATTGTTCTGGAATTTGATTGAGCGTTTTATTGCCTATTTCTATTAAGCGTTTGTGCTAACATTGCTTCTTGGCGACGTCTTTCTTCTTCTTGAATATCATGTCTATCATTATAATTTAATGGCATTATATATATAACAACATATTAAAAATATATAGAAATAATAATTTTTCACAACGATATTCGGATTTTACTTTGCCAAACGTAACCAATATTTCCGATTTTTGAATACCATTTATGAATTCCGTGTTCTCAATCCATTTGATTAGATCCAAACAAGATAATCCCTTTTCATAAAAATCAACCGCTAAATCTACCATGTTTATATGTGTAAATACTTCCTTCTTTGAAAAAAAAACCTCTAAATGACTATTTATATACAGTTGGTTCTCTATATCTATCGTATCTCTAAAATTCATATGTTTTTTCATATTCAATTGATGTAAATTCACGATTTTACCATCTACAATATGTTCGGGAACATATATTTCGCAAAAACGAGATAAAATGGGATTTAATAATTTTTCTTTGTTCTCTACTATAATAAAGAAACGAGTATTGGAACTGAATAATTCTATACAACGACGCAAAGCACTTTGCGCGTCTATGGTTAAATTATCCGCATTTAATAATACGATGGTTTTGAATAGTACACCACTATTGGATTGTATATTCGTTTTTGCAAAAAATTTCAATTCTTCTCTTATAAATTTAATGCCTTTGCCATGGGCGCAATTGACGATCATGACATTCGTTTTAATCATTCTATTATCATTTTGGTAGATTTTCTTTAAAAAATTATCTACAATGGTTCTCTTACCTGTTCCGTAGGAACCATGAAAGATAATATTCGGTATTTTATTCTTTTCATAAAAATAATGTAATTTTTTATATATATTTTCATGAATTATATGATCCATATTGAGAACCTTGGGTGATTTACTTTTATAATATAATCGGTATTATTTTATATAATTTTACGAATAAACACTATTTCCCAATTTTCCCAAAATCTAGACTTTGGTGATTACTAGTTGTTTCGTAAAAACATATCGGTCATGATGCATTGTTTTCCGTCGTAAATTACACGATAAACACGCAATTACCACATTATCCGAATTATGTCCGAAATGATTATCTAATCGGTCCAACGTCCATTGTTTGGGTTCTCTTACATATTCATAGAGAACCTGTACTTTTTCTTTACAATAAAAACACGCATGTTCACAATTTAACAATAGGTTTAAAACTTCTGCGAATTTGATGAATTTTTCGGGACATAATAATTTTTTATCCACATCCTGGGAATGATATCCATAAATTTTATGATTTATTTGTTTTATAATAAATTGGCAATGTTCTCTATGTATGATTTCATTTTTATAAATTTCATTTATTAATTTCCATTGGTTCTCAAACAAAAGATCGTTTTCAGTAAAAGTCCATTTTTTGGTGGTTGTAACTTGTCGTTTTTGTTTTTCTTTTACGGTTTTGACCGTTTTTTCTTTTTTTTCTTTTTTGGGTTGTATTGGAAGTATAGAAATCATTTTTGTAGTAGAATCCATGTTATTATTATGTATATTATATACTTTTTATTTCCAACTCTGCATATATATTATACTAAATGAGTTATAGATATTGAATAAATAGAAATTTGTGAAACGAAACACCCAAATGATTACAAAATTGTCTCTGAATGGATAAAACAAAATTGAAATTATCAATTCCGAATACAAAATAATTATATTTAAGTTAAAAGGAGATAAACATTATTTTATATATAATATATTAAAGACAACGGGTATTATAAATGTTTACACAAAATAATAATCAATCCGAACAAAAAACAGAAGAGAAGAATGACGGCTCTGATGAATTAAAACAAAGTAAATATAAAAATATAATTAATTTGTTTCCTGGTTCAATTGAAACGAATGAAATGAATTATTCAACGATAGATAGTTTATTAGAAAAGGAGAAACAGCATAACAAAACCGAAACATGGAACAAATTAGATAAAACGGTGAAAATACAAAAAATGCATATATTCGCCGAAAAATACGGAAAAGAAAACAATTTACCGGTAAAAGATATTAAATCGTTAAAATCCTTCTTCATTGATTGTTTGGAAAAAAATAAATTACAAAAAACAAAGGAGGTGAATTATGATAAAGAAAAACGGGAAATTATAAGTATTCCCTCCTTATTTTTCAATACGACTTCGCGTAGTTATACATTGAAAATCGTAGATAACAAACGAATTTCTACTTTAAAATCATTGACTCCAAAACGTGCTACGCCTACTATACATGAAGCCATTGAAAAGTAAATGATATATTATATATTATGTAAAAGATATAAAATAAATACGGTGTCTCTATATATTATGACAAAAGTAGCATTTATAACAGGTATTACCGGACAGGATGGTTCGTATTTGGCAGAATTTCTATTAGAAAAAAACTATTTGGTACATGGTTTGATACGTAGATCTTCTTCTATCAATACCAATCGCATAGAACATATTTTTCATCATCCCCAATTGAAATTACATTACGGGGATCTAACGGATGGAACTTGTCTATTTAATATTTTATCATCCATTCGTATGAAATATTCCGAAGATATGGAAGTATTGGAAATTTATAATTTGGGTGCCCAATCCCATGTAAAAGTATCTTTTGAAATGCCCGAATATACTGCGGATACAGATGCATTTGGAACATTAAAATTATTAGAAGCCATTTTTTCTGCTGGGTTACATAAAATTACCAGATTTTACCAAGCATCTACCAGTGAATTATATGGTTTAGTACAAGAAATTCCGCAAAGTGAAACCACTCCATTTTATCCTCGTTCTCCATATGGGGTAGCCAAATTATATGCGTATTGGATTACAAAAAATTATAGAGAATCCTATCATTTATTCGCCTGTAATGGTATTTTATTTAATCATGAATCGGAACGTAGAGGACATAATTTTGTTACTAGAAAAATAACATTGGGATTACAAAAAATAGTAAAAGATACAACTGGTAATGAAAAATTGACAATTGGTAATGTAGACGCATTACGTGATTGGGGTCATGCGCGTGACTATATAGAAGGAATGTGGTTAATTTTACAACAGGATAAACCGGATGATTTTGTATTAGCCACTGGCGAAATGCATAGCGTTCGCGAATTTATTGAAACTGCGTTTTCACTTAGAGGGTTTAATATTGAATGGAAAGGTTCCGGAGTAGATGAAAAGGGTTACGATAAACATACAGGTAGAGAATTAGTAGCGATTGATCCAAAATATTTCCGTCCAGCGGAAGTAGAACAGTTGTTAGGAAATCCAACGAAAGCAAACACAGTATTGGGATGGAAACCAAAAATTACGTTTGAGGAGTTAGTCAAAATCATGGTAGATCATGATTGTCCGCTGAATGTGGAATAAAATTGAATACCTTTTTTATGATTCTATATATTGTAATCAACCAAACAACCAACCAATCAAAAGCTCAACCAATGACAACTTCACCAATGAATATGAACGAATTACTAGACGAATTAAAAACAACCGAAAAAAATGTGGCAAATGTACTTGTAAATGGTCTTAGAAATAATAATAACAAAACACTATTACAAATATTAGAAACATGTGATATACATACATTAAAAGAATTGAAGCAATTTATGGTGAACGACCAAAAACACCTATATGATATAATTATGAAAAGGCGCATGGATTATGTAAATAGGGTTCGTAGACAATATCAAGCTGAAATGAAAAAAAACGAAAAAAATGGCATAAAAAATGAAAAAATACAAGATAACTTCATTGATTTTAGTGGGGATCCAGATGATACACATAATTTATCTTGTGGCGTTTCTGTTATATCATCTGGAATTGAAAAAATAAATAAAATAATTGAAAGAAAACAACAGGCTATAGAAGATGAAATACAAAAACAAAATAATCCATTCAACATATTGATGTCGTTTATTTTCCAATAATCGTAAAGGTGTAAAAAAAATAAATAAAATAAAAAATAGGGTAATCATCCTATTTTTTACCAAAAATTACTCGCAATACGATGTCCATATTTGTTTCGTATACAAATACCTTTTTTATTATACATAGCCAAGGATAATTCATTTAAATAATTTATACATTTTTTACCATCCATGCATACAAACCCGTAAATAGCATCATTGTCTATCTGTATCCATTCTAATTTTTCATTTAGTTGGAAAGAAATAATTATATCCGAAAATCCACGGAGTTTCATATGGTTGTCGTTATTCGTTTCATCAAAATTTGCGTAAAAACCGTAATCGCGAATTTTTTTTGCAGGTTCATACCATAATATTGTTTTAAAGATAATAACTTCTTCATTTTGTTTTAGTTCATTTTTATAATCCATATAATTTTGTTTTGTTTTATATAATTTGGAGAAATCTATTTTATTTTCACCATATTCGTTCATATTAGACGTTTTGGTTGATATGATTGGACGTATTAGAATTATTTTTATATTTCAACATAAATAAAATCGTTCAATTTTACGTAAAATTGATATTATATTATTAATACATATGGTAATAATATAAAAGTAAAATTGTATTTATAATAACGAATATTGTAAATGGATGAAGCGTATGAACCAGAAACATCAGCGAGTGAAACGAGTAGTACAATAACTACATCTACAAAATCCACCGCTTCAATTTATGAAGCAACTTTCAATATACCAGAATTATCATCATCTGAATTATTAGATATTGAAGAAGAAATGTATGGCTTAATGGATGAGTATATGAAACAAGAAATCATCCATATTTCTTCTCCCAATTTTTACAAAAAATTTATAAAAGATATTACGACGGAGTTTTACGAATATTGGTTAGAATGTGGCATTTGCGACGAAGACGATTTTGACGATATAGAAGAGATAGTAGAACAATTAATAGAAGTTTATTTTGATATTTGCCAAATCCCATTACGGTCTAATTATGATACCTGTACGACCACTAATATGGATAAACCATTAGAAGTCATTGCCAATAAAATCAATTATTTGAAATCCATTCCACAAGCAAAACAAAAATCCATAGAATGGTATACATTTCGTTATAATTTGATTACCGCCAGTAATTTATGGAAGGTATTTGCGTCAGAAGCACAACGCAATAGTTTAATATATGACAAACGTAAACCATTAGATGCGTTTAAATCCGAACAAAACAATACATATACCGAAGGGACACTACATTGGGGAGTTAAATATGAACCGGTTTCCATTCATATTTACGAACATATGTATCAAACCAAAATAGGGGATTTTGGTTGCATCCCTCATAAAAACTATCATTTTATAGGAGCATCACCAGATGGAATCAATATAGATACGAATAATATTGAAAAATATGGGCGAATGATTGAAATCAAAAATATTTTCAATCGTGAAATTACGGGCGTTCCAAAACAGGAATATTGGATACAAACACAAATCCAAATGGAAACATGTGATTTGGATGAATGCGATTTTGTAGAAACACGTATAAAAGAATTTGAAAATTCTAATGCATTTTATGAAGATTCCACTCATGAATACAAAGGAGTTATTTTATATTTTGTTCATCGTATGAATATGACAAATCAAACCAATTTATCGGTGAATGAAATGAATACACCTGTATATAAATATATGCCATTGGAAATATCATTAACCAATAATAAAGAAGAAATAGATAGATGGATAGCCCAAACCAAAGAGCAATATTCAGAAGATCTTTTATTATTTAATACGATTTATTGGTATATGGATGAATTCTCTTGTGTATTAATAAAACGAAATCCACAATGGTTTGAAAGTGCCGTACCAAAAATAAAAGAATTATGGGATATTGTCGTAAAAGAACGTGTAGAAGGTTATTCACATAGGGCGGCTAAGAAAAAAATAAAACCTGAAATCGTGGTCCAGACAAATCCAGATACGACAAATACTACCCATATTATCAAAAATTTACCGTTGTCAAATCATATTTGTCTAGTAAAATTATCCAGTTGAAAAAATATATGTTATATTTTATTTTTTACATAAAACAAAAAGAATATAAATGGTATTCATTATATTATAATAATCAGATATTATTATAATGTCGTCACCTATCAACCCATCTTTTTTATCACAAGATGAAGAAATGTATGTAACAAAGCGAAACGGACAAAAAGAAATTGTTTCTTTTGATAAAATATTAACACGTATTAAAAAATTAGGTGCCGAAGCCCGTATTAAATTAAATTATACCTCCTTAGTGATGAAGGTGATAGACCAATTATATGATGGTATTTCTACTACCAAGATAGATGAGTTAAGTGCCGAACAATGTGCGTCAATGGCATCTATACATCCCGATTATAATACGCTCGCAGGTAGAATTGTCATTTCAAACCATCATAAAAATACACATGAATCATTTGTAGAAGTAATGAGCCAATTATACGAATGTCACGATAAACATAATAAACCATCTCCGTTACTATCCAAAGAATTATATTTTATAGTAAATTCCAATGAAGAAGCATTAAATGAAATGTGTGATTATTCACGTGATTATTTGATTGATTATTTTGGTTTCAAAACATTAGAACGAGCCTATTTAATGAAATTAAACAAAGTAATCGTAGAGCGTCCACAACATATGTGGTTACGTGTAGCAATAGGAATACATGGAAATAATCTAGAAAAAGTGAGGGAAACCTATAATTTAATGTCTTTAAAATATTTTACACATGCTACTCCTACATTATTTAATGCTGGAACACCACACCCTCAATTATCATCATGTTACTTAATTTCTATGGAAAATGATAGCATAGAAGGTATTTATAATACATTAAAAGATTGTGCTATGATTTCAAAATGGGCTGGTGGAATTGGTTTACATATTCATAATGTTCGTGCGGCGGGTAGTCATATTCGTGGAACTAATGGTTTATCTAATGGAATCGTTCCAATGTTAAAAGTATTTAATAATACAGCCAAGTATGTCGATCAATGTTTACATCCTGAAACTATTATATATACTACACAAGGACCAACTCAAATACAAAATTGTAGCACTGGTGAAACAAAAATTTATAATGTAAACGGTGAAAGTGAAGTCATACAAAATGTATTAGAACATTCATATAATGGCGATTTTTTAGAAATTGAAACCATGCATTCTATATTTCCTTTAAAAGTAACGCCCGAACATCCAATCTACGTATTACGCAATCAACAAAAAGGATTAAATTATAAAGTCATTCAAAACCGATTAGAGAAAAACATTTCTCAATTTGAATGGATTGATGCGAAAGAATTAGATGAAACGGATATGGTTGTATTTCCTATGCCAAATGAGGATAATGATATAAAACATATTACCGAAGACGATTGTTATGTCTATGGAATTATATTGGGAGATGGTTGTATGGATAATAATGATTCAAGTACTGGAAGGATTACTTTACATACGATAAATAAATTTCATATAAAAGAATTTATTATCAATTATTTTGAAAACAAATGCGTGAATTATAAAGTAACCGAAGACGAAAATACTACGGTGATTCGTTGGAATAGAACAATCCATTTACCATTCCGTTATAATGATTTTTATGATGAAACTAAAACCAAACGCGTGAATCATAAATGGTTGAATTTACCGATTCATAAATCTAAATTTATTTTGAAAGGGTTATTGGAAACGGATGGAACGAATGGTAAAGAATTAATGTTTGATAATACATCGTTAAATTTAATTGAATGTGTACGTTTTATATGTATGAAAATGGGTGTATTAACCAGTGGTTATGTTCGTGATAGAATTGGCGAATTCCATGAAACCGCCAAAGGAATCATTGAAAATAAAAAAATAAGTTATTGTGTAAGAATACCAAAAACTAAAGAAATATGTCATTTAATGGATGACGAATATAATGATAAACAGTTTTTCAAATTTTTCCGTTATAATAATTTCTTATTGTCTCGCATTCAAAGCGTTAAACATACTACATACGAAGGAGTATTGTATGATTTACAAATGGAAAAAGAACATAATTATTTAATACATAACGGTTTAGTACATAATGGTGGCGGGAAAAGAAACGGTAGTTTCGCTATCTATTTGGAGCCATGGCACGCCGACATTGAAATGTTTTTACAAATGCGTAAAAATCACGGCGATGAAGAATTGAAAGCGCGTGACCTCTTTTATGCTTTGTGGGTTCCCGATTTATTTATGGAACGTATCAAAACCGATGGCACCTGGACCTTAATGTGTCCGGATGAATGCCCTGGGTTATCTGATGTATATGGAGACAAATTCAATACACTATATACCAAATATGAAACTGCGGGAAAAGGTCGTAAAACAATGAAGGCACGTGATTTATGGTTTCAGGTTTTAGACGCCCAGATGGAAACAGGCACGCCTTATTTATTATATAAAGATGCCTGTAACAAAAAATCTAATCAACAGAACGTTGGCATTATTAAATCGTCAAATTTATGTGTTGCGCCAGAAACAACTATTTTGACGGATAACGGACATATTGAAATTCAAACAATAGTTGGAAAGAAAGTAAATGTATGGAATGGTGAAGAATTCAGCGAGGTTGAAATATTCAAAACTGGCGAAAATCAAGAATTAATTGATGTATATACAAGCGATGGTTGTAAACTAACCTGTACCAAATATCATAAATTTTTTATTCAAAAATCAGAATCGGTTGAAATTGTACGTTCATCTCACCTTTCCATAGGCGATTCCATTA
>Ga0114971_10001438_pt1 | contig 16217 bp, 16 predicted proteins | sample M_140625_MF_Meta_FD_87320 | JGI IMG/M metagenome (GOLD analysis project Ga0114971, IMG submission 87320) | Freshwater microbial communities from Lake Montjoie, Canada to study carbon cycling - M_140625_MF_MetaG | ecosystem: Environmental > Aquatic > Freshwater > Lake | place: Lake Montjoie...
AAAGAACTGCCCATTGACACCAGTGAAAATTGGCCCAATTTTTCTAGAAAAAGATTTAAATTGTTATCACTATGACTTCGACTCGTCACCACCGCCAAAGGCCGAGTGATATTAACTTTATGATCCAGTGAGATTAATTTAAAGTCTTGATTACCTTCATAAAAATGTGAGCCAAAGCCTTCGCCGCCCCAAAAAAAACTATTCAAAGCTGGCGCATAAACGAATCCCAAAATGGGTATTCCCGAACTTATAAGGGCTATATTGAGGGTAAATTCACCATTGGCATTGATAAATTCTTTAGTGCCATCTAAAGGATCAACCAGCCAAAATAAATCTTTATTGGACTCCAATTTAGATGGCGAATCTTCTTCAGAAATTATGGGGATATGCGGTGTAGTTTTTTTTAGCGCTGAAAGAATAATGGTATTAGAAATTAAATCAGCCTCCGTTAAAGGGCTTCCGTCCAACTTTTTAACAATTTTTAAATCCAATTGTTCTTGATAATTCTGGTAAATTCTTAATACTTCATGCCCAGCTTCATGAAGAACATTTATTAAGTTTTTGATGAGGCTTTCTTTAATTTCAAAATTCATACATTTAAGTCGAGTGCAATATTTCTTAGCTTTAACATTTTAGGCATATTATTCCCAAAAAAATGAGTGGCCATAAAATCAGGAATTAAATTTTGTGGATAACAAACGCTAGAAGATTTTTTATGCACCGAATGTGCAGCAATGCCAATTTGATCCTCATAGAAATAAACTTTAAATTTATTTTGAATAGCTGAAATCAAGAATGATCTATCCTCAAAGACATTAATGCTTGTGAAAGCCTGTTTAAGCCAGACCTCTTTTTTAAAAAAATATGTCCAGCCATAGCAAAAATGAATTAAAGGGATATTTTGTTTTTCAAGAAGCACAGACGTAATTCCGTTCTTATTGAATTGATAAGCAGGCCCTTTTTTTAAATGGGTTCTATAATATCCAAAAAAATTTAAATCTAAGTGATAACAGAAAAAACCGGAAAATAAAATAAAATCTAAACTTTCAGAAAGCATTTTATCCATGAGAATGGTGATATATTCTGGGGCGTAGAAATCATCGTCATCAAATTGAACAATAAACTCTCCCGAGGCCTTCTCAATCAATTCATTTCTTTTTTGTCCGACACTCATGCGCCCCGGCAGATGGATGTATTTGATGTTAGAAGATGACTTTTGCTGTAAAAAAGTATTAGCTTGGTCACTATCATCATAAATAATCCATTCAATATTTGGATAAGTTTGCGACAAAACAAACTCATATAAAATATTAATGTAATCAGCTCTATTATAAGTTGGCGTTATAATGCTTACTAATGCTTGCTTCATAATGGTCTTTCATTCTAAAAGCCTAATTTTTATTTATAATAACTCGAAAGTATGGAATATTCTTGTTATGCTTTTTAAATAAATGAAATAATCTAAGTAATCTAAAAACTTTTAAGAGCCTAAGCCCAAATAAATTGTCTCAGTTCACAAAATCAATATTTGAAATTCATAAAGATAAAAATAAGCAAGATTTTTATAAAAAAAATGCTGAGAAAATAAATTGGTCAAAAGATTTAGATGCTTGGGTTTGTGCTGATCCAGAAAAAATAAAATCAATCCTGCATGACAAAGATTTCATAGTAACTTCTTATGAAGTTGACTCTTTTAATCTTAAATTAGGGCTTGATTTTAAAAATACAAAAAATATTATTGGTTATTTCCCTTTAGCGAATGAAGGGGAGGCACACTTAAAGCTTAAAAAACAAGTTATGGCGCAAGTCGCTAAGAATTATGATTTATGTTTAAACATATTCTCCTCGCAACTAGAAGGTCTCATAGACTCGATTTTTACTTCGTATGATACTCTAGACTTAATGCAAGACATTTTGGTTCCTACGGTCAATAAGTCATTATTAGCCCTCTTTGATATAAAATTAAATGGTTCATATAAAAAAGATATGGGTTTTTCTCAAGTTTTAGATAAATTTGTGAGCATTAAAAGAAGAATTGAAATAGAAAATGACTTAACAGAATTTTTAGCTTCAATGGAAGGAAATTTTAGCCAAGATCAGAGGCACTATAACGTCGCACAATTTGTTATAGGTTATGACGGTTTTTTATCTTCACTATCAAACGCAATTTATTTCACACTCAGTAATAATCAAGAAAAAAAACTAAGTGCAATTCTGTGGCAAGAGAATATGCCAGTTACGGGCATTCCTTACTTAGCTAGAATTGCATCCAAAGATAAAATATTGGATGGGGAAAAAATCTTAAAAGGCCAACTTATCAGACTTTATTTGGATAACGCCGCATTTCATAATTCAGATGCGCCTCATTTCTCTGAGTTATTTTTTGGATATGGTATCCATAAGTGTGTTGGTACTCAAATTTCCAAAAAAATGTGGGAAATCTTTATAAAAAAAATTATTACCATTGATAAAAAATTTATTATTAAATCTGCAAGTTACAGGAAAGATGATTACGTTTTTCTAAAATATCAAAATATTATATTGGAGACTTATGAATAAGCAAGAACTACTCTTTCGTGTCGTAAATGAAATCTATGAAAATAATCAGCATAAATCATTAAGTCTATCCACAAGAATTGATGAACTCGATTTTGACAGTATGGAGACACTTGAATTCTTGATGGCCATTGAAAAAACATTTCTTGTAGAGCTTAAAATTGAAGACATGAAAGCATGTGAAACACTGTCTGATATTTTAAATGTAATAAATAAAAATGGCTAATTTTCAAAACAATTCTATTCCAATTTTATATAGGCATATATATCATACGGCTCTTAACTTTTCTAAACGACATCAAGGCTCGCCCGATGATTTATTTAAAGAGCTTTGGGATTATTTTCAAAAATTAATAAAAAATAGTTTATTTGTAGATGTTATCGCATCATCCTCCTTTGGTGCATATCAATTAAATATCAATGAATACCTATCTCTCCATCTTACTCATGCGCTTCAAATAAACGGTCTTGATTATTCCCCGGAGCTCACGGGAAATCTCGACAAGATTCGATCTAACATTTCAAAAAAAAAACCTGTACTCATTATCTCACTTCACAATGGTTTTTTTGATACATGCAAACTTTTGTATGAAAAAATTTCTCCAGAAATTAAGTTCTCATCAATTGCAGAAGAGCCTTTCGCTTCTTATGCAATCAATAAATCTCGTTTTGTAGGGACTCTAAATCGAATTACTGTAGATAAATATTGTTATATTTATCTTAAAAAGGCGATTGATAAAAATGAAGTAGTTGCCATGGCTATTGACTATTCAAATGAAAATGAAAATTTTTTCCAATGTGTAGATCCGTCTATTTTTCGATTTGCTCAATTAAATCAAATCTCATTATTTTTTATGCGAACTGATGTAAGAGATGATGGGATAAGAGAAGTCTATTTTTTAGAAAAAATCCCGTCTGAATCAAATAATGCTGACTGTAATGAATTTTTAGAATTTATGGGTCAGGATCAAAAATTTAGGCGTCAATTACAGATAAAAAAGAGGGTGCTAGTAAAAAATTAATTAGATTTTCCAGCTGCGTAATACTTAATGTAACTCATAAGTAATCTATTAAGAATAATTTCTTGGGCACTAAACTGTCTAAAAAACTCAATGAGCTGGGCTCTAGCTTCTTCAGTACCATACCCTCTATCTTTAGAATGATCGATAAGAACTGATGAGTCTAATACTACATGTAAATTTGAGACATAAGCAGTTGCTACCATAAGTAAATCAATTCCCCAGCCATAGATATTGCTCGTATAATCAATACGTTTTAAACGGTGGCATATGGACTCTGATAAACCAAATACAACCGCATCAGTTTGAGCTACAAGATCTAAGCCATGAGAATTAAGCTTACTTATAAAAACTTGGTTATATTCGTAATTACAGCTTGTGATCCTTGGAGCCCATACGCCAATTTGAGGATAAGTATCCACGGCCGACTGAAAAGACTTTAAAACCTTAACCCAATCGTCACAAAAACAATCGGCATGAATAATTAAAATATGCTTAGAAGTTTGGTGCTCCAGACATCCGCTGAATTTATCTGCCCAAAAAAGATGATTGGGCCGCCTAATGAGCTGGCAATTTACATCGAGGCTTAATAATTCATCAGGGTCTGAGTATACGAGTGAGATATTCGAACAGAAGGATTGCAAACTATTAATGATAGATATTGCATTTGCATGTTTATTTTGCCATGAAATAACAAAAACATTAATATCAGAAATAATTTAAAAGATACCTAAATTTTGAAGGATTACTTGGTTGGTGCGTCTTGGGTAATTTCTTTACATACAAAATAAAGCTCTTTAATATCCTTATCTCCAAATAAAAGCGAGGATTGTTTGCTTAAATTTTTTTCCAAAATGTCATAGCCACTGTCATGACAAATTTTTCCAGCTTCAGCAAAACAAGTTAGCCAGCTAGATCCTTCACATTTGACAATATTAACAAGTCTGCCATCCTTGTAATAAATAGTATCAATTGTTGCAGGGTTTGGGTTAGGAGAGCTAGGTATTTGAAGCTTGGGAAGTGAAGGCATTGCAGAGCAAGCAACTAGCTCGAGTAAAACAGCTACCAATAACACTCTGCCCATTATTTTTCTCATAACAACTTAATAATTATAAAATAGTAAAGTTATTGTATCATTCAAGAAACCAATCATAAATAATTATTTACAAGTATATTTAAAAATATCAAGTACTTAATACAGCATAAAGATAAATTTATACTTTTAAAAAATGGCTTTATAAAATTTTCTACCGCCAAATTAATTAAATTGATCATCTAAACTTATGGTTTCTGTTATTCAAAAATTCCGTTCACTGCAAGGTTATCTATACGGCGTCGATCAACCCATAACGATTGGGCAAATCAATTTTAATTTAGATGACAAAGAAGAAATAGACGTTATAAGTCGTATTAAAAGATACGAAAGGTTCGAATTTACAGCTTCTCAAAACAATAAAGAAATAAATATTGCAGATTACTTTTGCAAAGTATTTATTTTTTTACAGCAATCTTCTCGAATTCCAATTTCAAATAATTATTTTTTTTACTTAGAAAAAAAAACAGAAAATAAGATCTATAATATTATCCTGCCAACATTAAATTCAGTTGCGAATAAACTTACATTAGAATTTCTAATCAGCTTTATAAATCTGATAAATAAAAAAAACTACATACTTGAAACGCAAAACGAAATCAATAAACAATTTGAAGATCTTAAAAAAAAGCTTGATCGAATAGCTGCTACTGGGCAAAATTATTTTAATCTTATAAATGCTGCGCTAGAGCTAAAGATTAATATTCTATCTTCCAATCCGCGTCTACTGAGATTTGGGATTGGTAAAAGCCAATTATTCATGAATAGTACTATCACTGAACATACCTCATTTCTTGGCACACATCTCGCTCAAGATAAATTTATTACTTCCCAAATTTTAAATCAATCAGGTATGCCAGGAACTCAATGTTTTCGTGTTAAAAATGTTGAACAAGCTATTCTTACTGCTAATAAAATTAATTACCCTGTAGTCATTAAGCCGGCAAATTTAGATCGTGGCATTGGGGTATATGCAAATCTCATTAATGACGAAATGGTTAAAGATTTCTTTCATAAAGCTGCCCTTGTATCAAAAAATATCATTCTTGAAAAACACTATGAGGGATTTGGTCATCGACTCACCTTTTTCAATGGGCGCGTAATTAAAGTCACAAAAAAATTACCTGCTGGCATTCATGGTGATGGGAAAAAAAATATCAAAGAACTGATTGAAGAGGCAAATATAAAAAAAGGCGATTTATCGCTTGATCAAAGGCTATACCAATCGAATATGGAGTTAGATCAAGAAGCGATGGGACTCCTTTATCAGTTTAATTTAAAGCCTGAATCTGTTATTGAAGAAGGAAAATTTTTTCCCCTTAAGAGAAGAAATAATTCGGTTGCTGGCGGATCAAATGAAATTATCGACATTAAAGATGTGCACCCTGATAATGTTGATCTTTGTATTCGTGCAGCCCAATTATTTTGCCTCGACATCGCTGGTATTGACTTAATTATCGATGATATTAAAAAGTCTTGGCTGGAACAAAATTGTGCCATTTGTGAAATAAATGCAATGCCTCAAACAGATAAGGTCACAATAAAGGCTATGCTCAGTGAGCTTATTGGAGATCCTAATGGAGTTGAATTACATCTCGGAATCACTACGGAAAACTCTTTAGAACCTCTAGACGAACAAATTAAAAATTTAAGCCTTGAACTAGGCTGCAACGGATATACATCATCAAGAGGCTTGATGGTTGATGATAAAATTATTTCTCGCGCCTTTGGCTCACATTTTTTTGGTACTTTAGCACTTACAAGATGTAAGAGTCTAAAAAAAGGATTGGCAGTTATTCCTATTACAGAGATAAAGAAAGTTGGCTTACCTATCAATAAATTCTCTACTATAAGATTGATCACTAAACTTGAAAAAAAAGATATCGAAGAATCTGATCTTGCGGTCTTTCTAGATTCTATTAAACAGCATACTCACCAGCTTATTATTTAAACTTATATAAATGCCCAAATCCATAAAAAATGATTTTTATGCTATCACGTCATACTTTAACCCTTTTCACAATGCCGAACGTCTTCGTAATTACATAATTTTTAGAAAAAATCTCAAGCTACCTTTAATCACAGTAGAATGGGCGCCCGATGGTATATTTGAACTCACAAAGGATGATGCTGATGAGGTCATAAAACTTTCAGGTGGCGATATCATGTGGCAAAAGGAGTCTCTCCTTAATATCGCTCTAGAATCTATACCTCCAAACTGTGAATATCTTGCATGGCTTGATAGTGATATTATTTTTTCGGATCCAAAGTGGCCTGAGCGTGCACGAGTGCTTTTAAAAAATAATGATTTTATTCAGCTATTTGATAAAGTTAACTACGTGCCAAAATTGGCTTCGAAGTCATTTAGTATTGACCAGTTAAAAATAATGCCCGTCGATCACATTGATATCTCAATGCTAAAGGCCCTAGAAACCAAACCAAATCTTTATAGCTTAAGTAAAAAATTTAGCAACACATTAACATTTGAGGTTAATGGTAATCCAGGAATGGCATTAGCTTCAAAACTAGAAACCATAAAAGCACATAAATTTTACGATAAGAATATTGTAGGCGGAGCAGATACTATCTTAATCGGCAGCATCCTTAATAAGCTAGCTGATGTTTTCCCCTGCAGGCCATACACATACATGCACCGTACTGATATCCAAAATTATGGAGATAAAATTAGTATAAAAAAATATAAATCAACATATTTACATGAAACAATTTATCATTTATGGCATGGGGAACTTTTGCAAAGACAATATGCATCTCGTTATAATATTTTAATTAACCATAATTACGATCCAACAAACCATATAATATCTCAACCGAATATGCCCTTGAAGTGGAAAAATGCTCCCGATGGATTAAAGTCAGATATTTATCAATATATGTATAGCCGAGAAAGTCGATGAAAAAAAATTGGATAGAAAAGATTTTTAACTACCCTGAGCTGTCTAAAATGGGCCATCACCAAACTAAAAAAGACTTAAATATTGGTCTTGGTTGGCTTTATTATGCTCAAATAAGAATCTCTAAACCGTCAAAAGTCGTTTGTATAGGTTCATGGAGGGGATTTGTTCCTATTATTTTGGCTCAAGGTTTAAAAGATAACAAAAAAGGTAAGTTGATATTCATAGATCCATCTATGGTTGATGATTTTTGGAGAAACACGAAAAAAACTAAATTATGGTTTGAAAAATTTAACCTTACTAATATTGAACATCATTGCGTCACAACCCAAGCATTCATAGAAACTAAAGCATATAAAAAATTAAACAATGTAGGATTAGTTTTTATAGATGGCTATCACACAGCAAAGCAAGCTGAATTTGATTTTAATGCCTTTAAATCTAAATTAACAGACAATGCCTCCATTTTTTTTCATGATAGCGTAAGAAAATTTATTTCCCCAATTTATGGAAAAGATAAAGAATACACTCACGATGTTTATAAATTTATAAATAAGATAAAAAAATGGAAAAAATTCCAAGTCATAGACTTTCATGAGGGATCTGGCGTTACATTAGTTAAAAAAGTGCTTGAAAAATAATGCGGAAAGAGAAAGCCCTTCATTACAAAAAATCTATTAATAAATATGGCTCATACTGCATCCCTCTTTCCTCTCTATATACACTCACTTCTTCGGCAATATTCAAAGGAAAAGTCCATGAGCCAAGCACTATTGAGTACATTCTTAAAAATGCGGGTGACCATGATATTATTCACGCTGGTTGTGGATTTGGCGATTTTTTACCTGCCCTCTCAAAACTAAGAGGTAAAACGATTTTCACCTTTGAACCAAATAGAGAAAATTATTTATGCGCCAAGAAAACAATTGCATTAAATAATTTAAAGAATATTAAGATATCAAAATATGCATTAGGAAACAAAAAAAATCCCACAGCCAAGCTCAGGATATATAAGAATGGCCTACCATTAGGCCCTCGCTCGGAAATACATAAAAATTCAAATACCTTAAATAAGTCTGATTTTGATTCTGTAAAGATAGCGACTTTAGATTCACTAATTCCACGATCTAAAAAAATTTCGTTAATACATCTCGACCTAGAAGGCTATGAGGAATTTGCTCTTAAGGGGGCGAAGAGAATTATTGAAGAAAATAAACCCCTTATTATTTTAGAAATTCATTCGGAAGCCTTAAAATACAACAAATTTATGGCTAAATTAGGTTACTCACCGATAAAGCAACTTATCTATAACGCTGGGGCTATGGTTTTCGTTAATACTGTTTATAAAAAATGTGGGCTATAACATCATATTATAATCCGGCACATTATCAGAGCCGTCTAGAAAATTACAAAACTTTTAGAAAAAAATTAGGCTTACCTCTTTTGACTATTGAATTCTCATATGATGGGGAATTTCAATTAAATTCCTCTAATGCAGATATATTAATTCAGGTTGCAGGTGGAGATATATTGTGGCAAAAGGAAAGACTCCTAAACCTAGCTATAAAAAAAATTCCAAAAACTATCGATAATGTAGCCTGGTTAGATTGCGATATTTTTTTTGAAGATTCAAATTGGTCTGAAAATGCAATAAGAGCATTAAAGGAAGCTAATATCGTGCAACTTTTTTCGCAGGCAATTCATTTAAAGCCTAGAGCTGAGATTGGAATTCCTGAAAATATTCACGAGATATGGCAAGGCTTAGTATTTAACGCAATGACTACCAAAAAAAACCTAGATTATAAAGCTCTTGCCCCAGGTTTAGCTTGGGCTGGAAAAAAAGAATTGCTTGATGAATTTGGACTCTATGACGCAATGATTATTGGCGGTGGGGACTCAGCATTAACCTACGCTATATATGGTGAATATGAATTATGCAAAATTCATCACCAAATGAATAATATGCAATACCAGCATTATCTGAACTGGAGCATTCCTTTCAATAAAGCTATTAATAAAAAAATTAATTATGTTGATGGGAGGGTATGTCATATGTGGCATGGAAAGCTAAAAAATAGACAATACTTTAATCGCTACAAGGGTTTGCTAGATTTTGAATTTAATCCTTTTGATGATATTAAACTTAATACAGATAATCTCTGGGAGATACGCAAAGAATCTCAAGATTTAAAAAATTATTTACTTGAATATTTCAAGACAAGAAATGAGGATGAGCAATTAACTTAGTGATTTTTAATAAGCTTATGAGGTCTGCTCAATTTCCAAAGTATTATCACCTTCTGAAGATGGAAAACTTTAAGCTAAATTGAACTTATTTTTCAGTAAGATTATTATTATGATTTTTAAATATTTCATTTGGAAAAATATATTATCTCTTTATATGATTATCGTATTCAGATTTTTTCCAAATAAAAGCCCATGACCTAATAATCATCTTTAATTTACCTTTCGCTAAATAAGGTAACATTAACCGGTGCATTTCTCTTTCAAAGCTATCAAAATCACTTAGAAGATTTTTTAGTGTTTTGCGATAAGCGCGAGCTAATGTGAGCCTTGACAAATATCTTACGTCAACAGTTGCAGCATAAGCATGTACAAATTTTTTGTGGTTTATAAATCCAATTTGCGGCAAATTTGATTGTCCTGTGATATCTGGTTTAAAATCACTTTTCTCATCTTCTTCATATTGTTTTCTGAGACTGTAATAAGCCTCTCCCCATCCACCCTCGGGGAACCATTCCGAGGAACAGGTAATAAGGGAGCCATTATTGTTTAAATTATTGTTTACAAGAGACAAAATTGATTTTGATGTGAAATGGTGAACACTTCGTCCAAAAAAAATATGATCAACATGATTGCTAGCTTTAAATTCTTCCGTATTAAGATCTGAAATGTAGTAGGTTATATTTTGGAACATTGAAGCATTCTTAATCATTGCCTCTGAGCCATCTACAGCATGAACATGCTTAACGAGCTTAATAAGCTGCTCTGCAACATGCCCAGTTCCGCAGCCTGCGTCAATGACTTCTGAATCTTTTTTTATCTGCAAATAATTACAGATATCAATAAACATTTTGGTGCTATAAGGCACTCGAAATTTATAATAAGGCGCTTGTTCAGAATGGCTTTTTATGGATCCCGAAATAATTGGAGATTTAGGAGTACCTATTTCTGACTTCTCATCATTTTGCATAGGATTATACTTTTTATATTTTTTTATTATTTAATTATATCGATACAACCAAATCGTCCATAAATTTAGTTTCACAAATCAGGTATTGAATGGCATTAACTTTTAATACTTATTTAAAGGTTTTTTTAATTTTTGAGATACTTATGCATGATAAGCGATTGAATTTTATTGAAATAAATTTAAATTTAAAACCTTTTTTGAGTTAAAGATTTTAAAATGCGCTCTTGAACAATTTTTTGTGTGTGGTTTTCAGTAAGATATTGGTAAGCAGCCGCTGTAAGATTTTTGGAGTTTTTTTGAATTTTTAAAATTGCATCTAAAAATTCATTTGGTATATTAGCAATAAAAACCTCATTTCCATTTTTAATATTAAGGCCTTCTATACCTTTCGATGTTGAAATAACTGGGCAATGATTAGCAAAAGCTTCTAGCATCTTTAATTTTGTGCCGCCCCCGCTCATGATAGGCACAATTGCTGCGAGTGCCCTCTCATAATAAGGATTACAATCATTTACATCGAAGATAAAATCTATATTTTTATTCGCACCTAATTGTAATAGTGCATTTTCAATTTCTATTGAATTAGGTTTGCGCCCAACAACTTTAAGTCTCATATTTATGGGTAGTATTGGTAAAACTTCTTGGGCAAACCACATAACTGCTTCGATATTTGGTGGATGAGCCATATTTCCGACAAATAATATGGTGTTATTATCAGGATTTCGTCTTACTTTAATATTTGATTCATATACATTTGGGATTTCTATAACGTCGCCTAAGCTTATATCTCTCTCTACCAAGGAAGATGAATAAGCAACCTTACTTTTTCTTCTCATTTCTAAAAAGCCTTCTGGAACCCAAGTTTTTTCTAACTTATTTCCAGAAGGATCCATTATTAATTGTCGTGGAAGCTCGTCAAAATCCCAAAGCAAAGCTTTGTGTTCAAACATGACTGAAATCTTAAATGTATGCACAAAATCTGCTCGATCAACAGCCCTCCTGTAAATCGCATCTTTCGCATAATTTAATGATCCCTTTTTAAAAGTAACCACTGAATGGCACATACCAATTAATTTTTTTGCGATTGCTTGTTCTGAGTTATTAGTGGTTGGATTAAACCATAATTCAATGTCGAGGAAATTAGAATAAGCGCTTAAAAATGAAAAGGCTCTCTGTTCCCATCCAGTACCTTTAATATTAGGAGTGCAAGGGCTAATAAAAAGTATTTTTTGCTTTTTTGGTTTCATATAGTCATAAGTCTGTTCTATTGCTAAAAGTATGGTTTATTTTTAAAGATTATAACGAATGAAGAAGTTTAATTTCTGTGAAATACAAAATTTAAAATAATCTTAAATATGATGAACTATTGAGAATTGAAAGGAGAGCTAAAATATAGAATAACGAATTTTATAATCTTATTATTTGGCTAATTATTTTTATAGAATCTTTTTTTATTATGTACTCTAAAATGTCACGTTTTGCCAAATAAGCTAAACTGGCAGAACTGCCACCTTCTAATGCTAACCGGTCTATTAGATTTATGTCTCTAGCTCAGATAAGCGTTTAATTGAAGCGAAATTTATTACTGACTTTTCTACATGGCCGTCTTAAACGCATCGAGCGTCCAGAGTTTTGACGGTTAATTCAAGATTTGTAAGTGAGTTTTAGCAATCGTTCTTAAATTTTCGATAGCTCTACCTTTTAATTTATTAGATTTGTCTAAAAAAGCGATTAAAACTTGTATATTCATTTCAATAATGCCATTAAATATTTCGTTTGCTTTCGCCAAGGGAATGTCATAAGAACTCATTAATTCAGTAAAAATTTCACGAGCCCTGCCATGTTTATTAAATAATTCAACGAATGATATACTTAGCTTACCCTCTGTTTTTTTAACTTGAGGAAGAGTTAACCCCCTATCTTTGTTAACAATACCATCAAATCTTGAAATAAAGATACGTCCTATTGATGGAAAATCAATTGACATATCGCAAGATAACATACAGCCAGTAACGCTTACGAATCGGTAGTTTCTAAAAAAGTGAAACATGTCGACATGTGAATTGTAATTTGCAAATATCTCACCATTAAAATATCCATTGAATTTAATACCGTCATCAATAACGTAATTATTACCATTTGGAGAGTGATTAATCATTTCGATAAATGGCATAATGATTTTTTTTGAATTTATGTTAATTTGACGACTAACTAAATAATGGTCTAATAATTCATTGTCACTTAATTTTTTAAATGAACTGCTCGGCCAACCAAAAATAGAAAGAAATTTTTTTATTTCGTCTGGGAGCAAATTTAACTCATTATAAAAACCTCTTATTTCATCGAATCCACCAGCACTCCATCCAAAATACCTATGGAATTTTTCATAGAATGATTTAATTTCTTTATTGTTAGAGCCTCTTTCACTCACCTTAATATGCTTTTGATCATCAAGCTGGATATCTTGATATTCAAGAAGAAAATTAGGTCGACAATGTATTTGAATAGGTAATTTAGGGTTAAAAGCAAACAAACCTCTACCTCCATTTATGCTTTCATGACAGTCAATATTATTTGCAACTCCTCCTAATACTCTAAAGTCGTCTAAAACATTTTCAAATTTCATAAATTAATATCCATTAATAGTTAGTAATTATCTTAAATTGTGATTAAATAAAAAAGTGGAAATAAATTATGTTTTAAGTGAATGCTTAGTCTAGCTTACGTAAAAAAATTTTCATACCTTGCTAATATATAGAAAATTAAAATACAATAGCTAAGTATATCTCCATCAAAAAATACTATAAAATATAAATCATGAATAAAAAGTCAAATACTGATGAATTAATATTGAATATAATTGAGAAAATTGATAAGGCTAAGCGAAAAAATATTAATCCCATAAGAAAAATTGCATTTTTTTCGACACCCAGAAGTGGTAGTACTTATTTTTGCGATTTACTTTCGCAAACTAAAATTATTGGCGAACCGCGCGAGTGGTTTAATGAAAGATTCATAAGAGCTTACGGAAGGTATTTTAATAAAGAAAATATTAATTTAAACGAATATGTGAATTATATCTACGATAAAACTACCAGCGAGTCTGGCATATTCTCAATTAAAATATTGGTGAAGCAATATTTGTTTTTTCTAAAAGAAAAAAAGTTTGATTTATTATCGCTAGGTTTTGATGACATAATTCTGGTGAGTCGTCGCAATAAAATTGCACAGGCCTATTCCTTCACGAAAGCATCTATGACTGATCAGTGGACTTCAAATACAAATACACTAGTAGAGCAAAATCGTATCAATTTTAAGCATTCGGATATTCTAAAAAATTTATATAACATTGTTTTTTGGGAAGAATTTTTTGAACTACACATGTCTAATAAAATAAATTTAAATTATGTGTATGAGGATTTCATAAAACAAAAAAATTTTCCTTATGAAGTTCTTAAGGATTTAAAGCTTAATGTTTCTGCTAATGTTAACTTTGAATCTCAACTTGAAAGACAAACAACCCAAAATGATTTACTAAGAATAAAGCAGTTCACAGAATATTTAAATTTAAAATAATTTATTTGATAACGATAACATTTTTATAGGGTTTTTAATAAAATGGCGCCCTCGACACGAGTCGAACGTGTGGCCCTCCCCTTAGGAGGGGGATGCTCTATCCACTGAGCTACGAGGGCAAATTTAAAAATTACTTTTGTAAAACTTTTTTCAAAACCTGTATACCAAAACTCACACCAAAACCATTCACTTCACTTAACGCTGCCCCAAGACCGCCCTTTCGATTACTTGATGAGAGGTCGGTATGTAGCCAAGGCACATTGTTTTCAATAAAACGATTTAAGAAGCGCGCAGCATGAATATGATCAGCACCCCCTTCAAGTGTGCATTGTTTGATATCTGCAATACCGCTTTCCAAATCTTCTTCATAATCTTCATCAAATGGGAATGCTGCTATGCGCTCACCCGCTTCACTTCCAGCCTCCACGGCTAAACAAGATAACTCTGATCGGTTAGAAATCACGCCACTATAACGATCACCTAATGCTGTCGCCATACTACCTGTAAGTGTTGCAAAGTCCAACATCATGTCAGGCTTTAAACGTGAAGCTAAAGTTAAGGTGTCTGCTAACACCATACGCCCTTCGGCGTCGGTGTGAATAATTTCAATGGTAGTACCATTAAGAGATTTCACCACGTCGTTTTGTTTATAAGCTTTGGGTCCGATATGGTTTTGTGCAATCGCTAACCAACAATCAATTTGGATCGGTAATTTTAAAAGCGTTGCGGCTAATAAAATTCCAAGAGAGACTGCGGAACCATTCATATCTTCATGCATGCCATGCATATAACGCGCGGGTTTTAAATTATGTCCGCCCGTATCAAAACAAATACCTTTACCTATCACGGCAATGGTTTTTTTTGTCTGTTTAGGTTTGTATGTGAGGTGTAGAATCGCTGCATCTTTTGGTTCTGAACCTTGGCCTACTGCTACAAAAGAACCTGCTCCCATCTTTTTTAATTTTGCCATATCAAATTCTTCTATTTTCCAGCGATTGGATTTCGCGAGTGATTTGATTTTTGTTCTATATATTGAAGGGGTAAGCTCATTGGGTGGAAGCATGGTGAGCTCACGCGTCAATGTGTTGCTTGTCACGATTGCAATTTCATGTACAAATTTATCTTTAAGGTCGATGCCTAACAATTCAATGGACTTAATATTTTTTTTAATCGTTTCTTTTTTATAACTAGGTAATGTTTGGCTATTCATAAGCGCCACATAAACTGCGGCACGTGCATTGATTTCTTTTAGAGCGTTATCACCAAACACAGCAATGGTGAGGGCCTCGGGGTTTTCTGCAATTAAGGGCTGAAGCGATTTTCGAATAAGGGTATGGCGTTGAAACGTATTATTTTGTTTATCTAAAACCACAAAACTTAATACACGACCATTCTCTATCTCAATAGTTAGCGGGTCTTTAGCAAGATTCTCCATTTTTTTATGGGTGCGCTTTAATTTTTGATTGAGTTCTTTGAGGTAAGGAAATGCTTTTGCTGCGACATCATCCAGCACAAGAAGAAGATGGCTTCCTTTTATGTTTTTTTCTGTCGCTATGCCTCTATTTTGCACAATCTTAATCGCCATTGCCTCAGCCCTTTATAAAATGATCTATTAAAAAATATCAATAAAATCAATAGAATATTACTTTTTTTTACACTTTTTTCCCATTTTTTTACTTGACCCAAACGCTTAAAAACGCCAAACTTAATCCTATATGAGTTCATTCAAAGCTTTGTCACTCACAACATTGAAACACCCTTTAGACGCTAGGTAAATAAAGCACTTATTATACCGTCAGCGTCCTTATAAAAAATCTGGAGTTATATTTAAACATGGCATCTAT
>Ga0114971_10001439_pt1 | contig 16214 bp, 14 predicted proteins | sample M_140625_MF_Meta_FD_87320 | JGI IMG/M metagenome (GOLD analysis project Ga0114971, IMG submission 87320) | Freshwater microbial communities from Lake Montjoie, Canada to study carbon cycling - M_140625_MF_MetaG | ecosystem: Environmental > Aquatic > Freshwater > Lake | place: Lake Montjoie...
GTCCTCGTAAGTCTGACACATATTCGGAAGAATCGAAATTGTAGAACTCAGCACCCAAAAATAAATGCGATGTATCCATCACAATTGGGATTTGACGTGAGAGCAAATATTCTTTGGCGCGGATGTCATTCATGACATCAAGAGGCACTGAACCTCCAAAGTACCATGCAATTGGAGGCAACCATTGAAGACTTAGTTTGGAACCACCAGTGTTGAACTTCCTGAGTAAGTTAGAATAATCTTTATAGAAACCTTCAACACCGTCATAATGTTTGGAGAAGCTCCCGACGAGGTTTACTTCATTGCCAGTTGAGTCACTTAAACGTCTGGCAAACTCGAACCCTCGTTCAATTATTTTCAAACTCAAATCTCGAGTTTCGAAATCCAAGGAAAGCGGATCAACAATTGAAGTGCTTGAACAATAGTCGGGCAGGTGAATTGTAAATTTAAGATTTTTGACTCCTTGAACTTCGGGCAATTCACCCAATAATTCTTCGTACGAGAGATGAAATTCATAATTATCTAGTCCAAAGTCATTCCTGATTTTTTCGAAATCATGGAAACGTATCGGAATCGAAAGTTGGTAGCCATTCGCAAAGTCCCGAGCGTCTCTGGTGAGTTTTCTCGATTCGATGAAGTGGGATCTGGTCAAAACTTCACCAGCTACTATTGGGCGTTTGAGTTCCGAATTTAAGAATTCTATTGAATCATAAGGTGTCAAACCTGTGCGTGGTGACCTATATAAAAATTTGTTTGGGTCGAATACTTCACCTTTTTGTATATCACTGGTTGCATAAAGACTCCGTCCCAAATTCTGGAGATTAAGCATCTCTCCTTGATTATGAATTCTACGCTCCAGTTTCCGAAGAATTAGTCTGTAATTTTTAGCAATTTCACATAAGAGGCTGAATTCTTCAGGAGTAGAACTCGAAGAGTGATCTAAACCGCTAGCGTCCTTTGAGAGAGTAATGTGACGTTCAATAATCGTGGCACCTTGGGATATTGCCAGAATACACATAGCCCAATTTTTATCGTGACTAGAATACCCGGATCCGCGCCCCCAGTTTGAAGATAAATTCTGGATATAACTCAATTGTGAATTAAATGTTGTTACAGGATAGTTACTTATACAGTGTAGAGGGACCCAGTTTTGATGAGTCAATCTAGAAAACGATTGGTAAATTGTCTGCTCTGTGCCGGTTCCCGTAGCGACTAGAACGAGCTTGGCAGAATCGATTTCGCATAATCTATTTATCAGTAAAAAATTTTGATGTTCTACCGAAGGTACTTTGTAAAAATCAAAGGCTCCTAGAGATTCGCCAAAGTCTTCAAGGTCCTCGACACAAAAGAAACTGATTCCTGCAAACATTTCCAGACTTTGAGCGTATTTAGCCAATTCCATCAACAGATCCGGAGACAAGAAATTTCTGCGAATCTCATTCGAGATTATTGCATCCCCAATTTCATTGATTGATCCGTGGCTTCTATTTAGATTCCTATATTGAAACTTGATTGCACTACAACCACTCTGCGCCGCACCTAGAATCAATTCCTCCGCTATCCGGTAGTCACCATTATGGTTTATACCGATTTCAGCGATTATAAGTAATTCTCCACTGTCAAAACGAGACTTCAACTTTTTCACCACTTCCCCTGCACCAATGGATCGTATAATCGAGTAAGTTCATATATACTTAGACATTCAGTTGGAATAGAACACTATTCTAACATCGCTTATGCAAAGTCAGGCGAGGAGAAGCATGAAAAACTTGGTTGAACTTTTTAAGAACGCTTCTTTGAGAATTCCAAAACAAGACAGACGTAAGATTTTTTTTCTTACCGTGGCCACTTCATTAATCGCCCTTCTTGACCTTTTTGGAGTGGTGCTTTTAGCTGGTGTTGGAACCCTGGGATTTCGGTTAGTGGCACCGGATCAGACGCCAACAAGAATCGAAATTCTCGTACAGCACTACCTGGGCCTAAATTTGAATTTGACCCAGTTGACATTAATCTTGGGGTCTTTTGCAATACTTTTCCTCACGAGCAAAACACTAATTCAAGCAGCACTGTCATATAAATCAACTAATTTCTTGTCGCGTATAGAGACCGAAATGTCGATTCAACTTTACGAAAAAATTATTAAATCATCAGTTGCAAATTCAGAAGCTCATAGTATTTCTTCCTACCAGTATGCACTCATTGTTGGACCCAACCGTTTCATCGTCGGTTATGTCGGTGCATTCATTTCATTAGTTTCGGATTCATTTTCCATCTTATTAATGGGGTGTTTCGCATTTTATGCCTCCCCGATATCATTCTTACTTTCTCTTGTGGTTTTTGGGGTTACTTACCTCTTTATAAATGGCCCGATTCACAGGAGGGCAAAATTATTTGGGGAGCAGAACGCAAAACTCTACGCAGGCATGGTTACTCAAATGTCTGAGGATATTTCTGGAATTAGAGAAGTCAAAGTGTATAACCGGGAAAATGATATTGTAAAGAATTTTCTAACTTTGCGTCGGGATTTTGCAACCCTCAACCAAAAAATGTTCTGGATAAACAATATAATTAGATATTTTCTCGAAATAGCTGTCTTAGCTGTAGGTATATTGGTGCTCATCATTCTTGGACTGACCACTGATATGCGTCACGCCGTAACAGTTCTTGTCGCATTTGTTGCAATCGGATTTAGATTACTTCCAAATATCCAAAGAATTCAAAATGCAGTTAATTCAGTGCGAATCGCAGAGGGTACGACCAAAGATCTTTTTACATATTCTGATAATCTTGAATTCGCGACTAAATATGGAGTGAATCAGAACCCATCAATTGAATTCGATAGGATAACGGGCACTGACGTGATGTTTTCATATCCAGACACTCCGAATGAAGCGATTTTTGGACCAATTAATTTCCAAATTCCGGCAAAATCAACAACCATAATATTGGGACCTTCAGGTTCGGGAAAATCAACTTTATTGGACCTGATATGTAAATTTAATGAACCCACTACAGGAAAAGTCGAGTATTACTTGCGAGACGGCCAAATTATGGAAGATCTTCCAAATCTAGGATTTGTCTCCCAGAAGTCAAGTCTATTTGGGGAGGACCTGATAGAAAATATCTCTTTCGCGAGTAATAATTCAATAGTTGATCTCAACCGAACAAATCTCATTATCAGGGCGTTGAATCTCGAAAAACTAAACTCTGAAGTCACCAAGAAGGAAATCCGGAGTGATGGTACAAATATTTCTGGAGGGGAGCGTCAGCGCATCTCAATGGCGCGAGTGATGTATAGCAATCCAGAAGTGGTAATCCTGGATGAACCCACAAGTTCTTTAGATTCAGTTAACCGTCAGTCGATTTATGATTTCTTACTCAGTGAGCGGAGAAAGAAGACTATTATCTTGGTTTCTCACGAAAAGAATCTTATTCAATTTTGTGACCACGTGATCAAATTAGACAACGGGAAGATAATATTCCAAGGCAAGGCTTCAGAATTTAATCTTGAAATGTAAGCGCATAGCTTAAACTTTTAAAGCGAGTCAACTCTCCTCAACTTTTTCATTATTGGAATTTCCTTTTCGATTATTTCTTTCTTGCCATTGCCTATTAATTTAGGAATCTCTCGGATGTCCCGTGCAAGTTTAACCATGCCAGGAAGTTCGAGAGAGGCCGCTTGATCGCTTCCCCAACTGGCACGGTCTAACGTCACATGGCGCTCAACACAAACAGCCCCATATTTCGCCACTGCGATAAGACTCGGAAGCACTCCAACTTCATGGCCAGAATATCCAACTGGTACCTCCGGGAAATGCTTCTTAAGAGTGTCTATAGCTGATAAATTTAAGTCGGAATCAACCGCCGGATAAGTAGAGACAGTGTGCAGCAATATAAGCTTCTTCGAATCTAGGCAGGCAACGGCCCGTGTGATTTGTTCAAGATTGCTCATCCCCGTAGAAAGCAAAATTGGCTTGCCGGTCTCTGCAAGCCTCGTCAGTAATCCTTTATCGGTAAGTGATGCGGAAGCAACTTTGTGCGCAACCACTTCTAGTTCTTCCAAGAAGTCAACGCTTGCTTCATCCCAGGGGCTCGCAAACCACTGAATCCCAATTCTCTGGCAATGTAAAGCAATGGTTTCATACTGCGCATGGGAGAATTCGAGTCCTCTTTTGAGCTCTCCGTTTGTCTTACCAAACACACTTTCTCTAGGTGCATTAAGTTCGGAATCGGTATAGACCACATCAATTGTACGCTTTTGAAATTTAACTGCGTCAAAACCAGCAGCTTTTGCATTATCGATCAACTTGAGGGCATTCTCCAAAATTCCATTATGGTTGATCCCAATTTCAGCAATTAGGTATGTTGGCTCTCCTTCACCTACGCGAATTGAACCAATGGTCACATATGTCATTTAATCTCCTAATTTTCTTGGACGAAACGCGGTGGTAGGTTTTGCTCAATATAGATGCATAGTGCATGATAAACAACTATGTGAGATTCTTGAATCTTGTGTGTCTTTTCTCCAGGAACCGGGATTAGACAATCAACTTTATCAGTTAAATGTATCTTAGAGCGCTCACTTGCTAGAGCAATCGTTCGCATGCCCATCCGACGTGCTTCATCAAAGGCATTGAGTAAATTCTTGGAAGTGCCACTGGTTGTTATCCCAAGAAGTACACTTTCTTTGTCTCCGTACGCACGCACTTCTCTCGCAAACTGTTCGCTAAAGTTATGATCATTAGCCCACGCTGACGATACTGTCTGATTTGTTCCAAGCGTAATTACCGGCAGTGGCAGGTGTTTGATTGTAAAGTAATTGACGAGCTCGCCTGCAATATGCTGAGCATCTGAAAACGATCCGCCATTTCCACAGACAAGAAGCTTGCCACCTATATCTAAGCTCAATAAAATCAATTTACAAGCTTTTTCAAATTCGTTCTGAAACTCTGATTCACGAAGTTTACCCAAGTTTAAAATACTTTCCTGGATGTAATCCTCAAAATTAAAATCCATGGAGTTCTAACCCTTCAATAATAATTCTAGAGTTTTCTAGATCTTCAGGTGTATCAATATCTAAAGATTCCAAGAATGAAATAGGAACGCACGTAGTAGGCGCAGGAAATCGGCTCCCTGATTCTTGTATCTTCGAAACGCGAGCCACATAGACTCCACCTGACTCAATAATGACCTTTGGCAATTCTTGCCTCCGTGGGCGATAATCACGAGTGTGGCCTTGTGGCTCCCAATGCTCAGAATTAGTCTCTGTCCACCGGAATGAGTGGGCCGCAACTCCAACCAAAGCTGAGTTAAAATCCGAACTCTCCAGAAGAACTTTGATGCATTTCTGAACACTCTCTTTCGTTAAAAAAGGCGAAGTTATTTGATGTGTCACCAACAAGTCATCATTAGTCAGATTTAGCTGGTTTATTGCGTCCAATATTACAGATTCTGTTGAAGATGTATCTGTTGAGAATTGTGGCGGGCGCCTGACCAATCTGGCACCATAAGATGCGGCAAGTGAAAGAATTTCATCATCTTCCGAAGAGACATAAACTTGTTCACATCCAGCATTTTGTAGAAGAGCGACTCCTCTTGCAAGCAAAGTAAATCTCCCAACCGTTGCTATATTCTTACGCGGGATTCCCTTACTGCCACCTCTGGCTGGAATCAACCCTACAATCATGGTCACACAGTACAGAGAATTTCAGATTTCGCAGGATGTTGCGCAACTTAATTTCAAAGTGTTGAAGGATTCGGACACTTAGGGACTTAGATATAGTCACTCCATTAACTTGGTACTTTAATCTTGGTATCGAAGAGATAGAAACGTGTTTGAATACCTGACCCCCCAGCTGGAGAAAAGCCCCATATTTCATAGCCTGAACTCTTGATCGATCTAGCAATTCATCAGAAAAATCACTTATTAAAATAGCCGCTAACTCTTCTCTTGAATTTGCAACAAGTGTGATTCCCATTTCTTCATGAAAAGCCCTCCCTAGAAGTACGCTCGGTTTTCTGAGGTAACTCGCTTCCACTCCAACAGTCGATGCACAAGTCACAACTATTTTGGAAGCGCGGATTAAATCATAAGTATTTGCTGAATCCTCCGCGGGAATATAGGTTATCCAATCGAATTTCGCAGAAAGCGACTTCCCCAATAAATTCCATCTCATGTTTTCTTCTGTTGCTTTGTGGAGTAAATGCGGATGAATTCTAATAACCAGTCGATGCCCGCCTAACTCCTCGAGTAAATTCACGAGCTCCTGAAGAGCCATCTCCTGGCTACGCCAGAATTGATCAACTAGGTTCACCATGACCAGTTCATCCTGTGAAGAATGGAAAAAACTTATAATTGGCAAATCAGAATCAAAATTTGTGTTTTTCTCTTGGAATTTCGCAAAATGATTATTTTCCCCGAGTGCTCGAGACTCAAAGAATTCGATTGCTGCAGTCTCAAATTTTTCTGGTGCGGAAACAACCAAATCATTCCCGAACTCTTCCATCACTCTTCCCCGATAACTAGGTGTGTGCGTAGGCTTTTCGAAAAGAAAATAGCGATCGGTCCAAGTATGAATAAAGGTTTCATAGAAGACAACATCACAACCCAAAACTTGTGCGGCACTCCAAAATGCACGCTCTTCAACAAACCTACCATTGAAAAGAACTAACTGTGTTGGTTTTGTAGTAAGGAGAAATGACAATGCGAATCTATAATCCTTAATGTACAGATTCCTTATCTTTCTAAAGAGACGTCTATTGTGTCGCATACAAGGTTTGCTATTTCTAGTTAGGGATATCAACTCCTGGTAGGCAACTAATTCTGCCTGTTTAACAACTTCAGACTCTTCAATTAATTGACCCAAGTCTTTATAGCTCGAATTGTTTGTTGCGATGCTTTGGAAGATACTACGCAACTTTCTTTTCATTAGGAAGATATGCAATCTGTCTGAAACTGGGAATTCAAAGTGACTTCGAAGAATTCCAGTTAAATCTAGCCAAACAGGGTTTAACCCCAAATCTGACGCCTCCTTAAGTAACTCAAAGTGTGAGGCGAGTGGCCATGACTCGTAGTTAAAAGTGACAAATAAAGGTCTTGTCATTTCTTCATATTTCTGGAGATGCGCCAACTTCTAAATTTCAATAGAAATTTCCTGTATAGTGCGACAATCTCAGGATCTTTCCAACTGAAACCCAAGAAATCAATGACTTTCCATGCACCCCATCCGGCCTCTTCTAAATTGGAGTGTTTGAACCGCTGCCCTCCCGTGAAAATAAAATAACCAAATATCCGAGAAAGATTTCTTTTCTCCAAGAACTCGGTCTCAGAGATGTATTTCGAGTTCTCGATCCAGTCCTGAGCAGTGTCCCAATTGGTTGGCTTAAAGGCGAAGCCAAGCTCGTCGTATTTGCAGTCGGCGAGGACCATAACTGGCTTACCCATATACGCAGCCTCGATTCCAATAGTGCTCCCAAAAGTAATCACAGCCTGACTGCTCTGGATAAGTAGGTAAGATGAAATTGGATCATTAGGCCCGAATATCGTAACTTTTTCAGAACTAGATATCTCAAGCCATTCTTGCTGGTCCCTTTTAGGTTTTGAAGCTAGATTAGGGTGCAAGCGGATCACTAACGAGTACTCACTTTGAGCATCAATTATTCGAATTAATTCTTTGACACAGTTCAACTGTGTCCCAAGATTTTGACTCCAGTGCTCCCAGAATCCGACAGCTTCATCATCTGAATTTGAAAAATACAAAATATAGGGTTTTTTGATGTCAATGATTTTGATATCTCCAGTAGAGAAAGGATTTTTATCACTTCTAAGATTTGCAAACCACTGATCACTCACATTGAACTTCTCTAATTCGGAAGCCGTTGCTTTATCCCAGTGCTCTAGCATCAATCGTTGATTATTAACACGGTTATGGAATCCTTCTTGGCGGACGTGAAGGTTGTTGCGGGTTGTTTCGAAAATCAGTATAGAAATTTCACTCACCTTCCCTGCGTCCCAAGCCGCCCGTTCGTGGAGAAATCTCCCATTGAACAAAAAGAGCTGGTCTATACATTTCTCTCTAATCCACAACTCAGTGGCACTATATGTTTCCAGATAGGATTGAAGTAAGTCACTAATCAAATTAAGATTCTCTACAGGGCTTGAATTTCGAGATTTTGTAATTGTCACAAATTCATTGGCAATCGCAGGTCCAGGATTTAAATTACCCATTCTTAACTGAGTAAAGTCTTCAACAGATTTTAACCTCATGAGAGTTGGAGTTATTTGGGAAATCTTTTCGGTTACCCAAGTCTGATCGAATCTGAGCTCATTACTAATTTCACAACTCGGTGCTGCAGTATTCAGTGCCCCCACAATATTCTTAGGAATATTTCTTGAGAGCGACTGAAAATTCACACTCATTCGGCAAGGAAAGTGTGTTTGAGCCCCCCAAATAGCGAAATGGATTGAGTTCCCATCAAGAAACTGATCGCGAGCAATTTCAAGTAAGCCAGCAAAATGGACAGGACTAGAGGCAAATTGAATGAAACCCACATTCTCTCTCGAATTCTTCGCTAGTTTCATTAATTTCTAGTTGGCCCTTGATTTATACCATTGGAAAGTTTCCGTGAGTCCTTCTTTGAATTCAACTCTCGGAGACCACCCTAGTGATTCTATTTTTCTAGAGTCCAGTGAATATCTAAAGTCATGACCTGCTCTATCTGATACAAATTTGATTTCGGAACTAGACCCACTCAAGCTTAGGAGGAGTTCTGCAATCTCTAGATTTGAATACTCATCTTTACTTCCAATGTTATAGACCTCCCCCGACTTACCAAAAGTAGCAACGCATGCAATAGCTCTGCAGTGATCTTGAACATGAACCCATTCCCGGATATTTTTCCCATTTCCATAAATCGGTAGTGGTTCATCCTTAATTAGTTTTGAGATAAGCATAGGGATGAGTTTTTCACCGTGCTGTCGCGGTCCGTAATTATTGGAACATCTCGTCGTCACAACATTTACCCCATGAGTTTTTGAGTACGCCCGTACAAACAAGTCTGCACTAGCTTTCGATGCGGAGTAGGGGGAATTAGGTTCAACTGGACAGTGTTCATCCCACGAACCCAGATCTATTGAACCGTACACCTCATCGGTCGAAACTTGAATCATTTTCACATGGGGAAATTTCTTGAGATTCTCCAACAAGTTGACAACTCCGAGTACATTTGTGGAGACAAAGCTTGTTCCATCTTGAATCGAGTTGTCCACATGACTCTCAGCAGCAAAATTAATTATCATATCTGAGTCCGCAATTAAGTCTTCGAGTACTTCAGTATCCTCAATCTTGGCTTTCACAAATCTATAGTTAGAGTTGCATTGAAGCCCACTCAAGTTCTCCAAGTTTCCCGCATATGTGAGGGAGTCTAGAACAGTAATTTCAGATGCACTCAACCCAAAATCACTATAGAAATTGGCCGCTAATGCCCGGCAGAATTCACTTCCTATGAATCCCGCACCCCCCGTCACAAGAATTCGCATATTCGAATCGTAACCATCGAAATCGATAAGGGCTATCATTGCCACATGCGTGGAATCGTCTTGGCGGGAGGCACGGGTACGCGACTTTGGCCAATCACCCGATCAGTCTCAAAACAACTCCTGCCAGTCTACGACAAGCCAATGATCTATTACCCACTAGGAACCCTGATGCTGGCTGGCATAAGGGAAATAGCAATAATTACAACCCCAGAAGACCAGAGTCAATTTATTAGGTTACTTGGGGATGGATCGAAGTTTGGAATAACATTAGAATATTTGATACAAGAGAAACCAAAAGGCATCGCTGAAGCCTTTCTCATCGCTGAAGATTTCATCAAGAATGGCAGCGTTGCTTTGATACTTGGGGACAATATCTTTAATGGCGCTCGAGTCGGCCGCAACTTGAGCAATTTTCAAAGCGTAAAGGGCGCTCAAATATTCGGTTATCGGGTTAAGAACCCAGAATCTTTCGGGGTTGCTAGATTAGATTTAAATGGAAAAGTTTTAGAAATAGTTGAAAAACCGAGAAATTTGGTTAGCGATTTAGCAATTCCAGGACTCTATTTTTATGACAAAACGGTGGTAGCACGAGCAAAATCCATCACAATGAGCGCTAGAAATGAACTAGAGATAACTGCGATAAACAATTCCTACTTACAAGACGGTGAACTTGAACTAGAAGTTTTACCAAGAGGCACCGTATGGCTTGACGGGGGAACGCCCGAGTCCCTTCATGATGCTGCGAGCTACGTTAAAGTCATTGAGGAGAGGCAGGGTCAAAAATTATGTTGCATTGAAGAAATTGCTTGGAGGAATAGCTGGATAACAACAGAAATTCTTCTAAAGAACCGCGAAGCAATGGTGAATAGTTCATATGGTCAGTACCTAGATTCTATATTGAACGAGGTGGAATAATTTTGAGGCACTACTGCTTCGACTTGGATGGCACCTTGTGTACTAATACAGAGGGTGAATATGAAAATGCGCAACCACTCGTCGAGCGAATCGAGAAGGTAAATCGATTATTTGATTCGGGTAACAAAATCATAATCTTTACAGCAAGAGGGTCAACAACTGGTATAAATTGGACTGCTTTGACCGAAAATCAACTTACGGCCTGGAATGTTAAGTATCACAGTCTACAGCTGGGAAAACCTTTTGCTGATTTCTACATAGATGATAAAGGTGTAACTGATTCTGATTTCTTTAAGAATGAAAGTTCTTAGAAAATAAGCATATGAACTTATCATTTCAAAACTTCCCATTCGACTTTAACTCCGATAACAATTTTTTCAGATCCTTAGTCCTAGACTTAGGCTTAGATACGAAGGATTTCCCGGATGTTAATTTCTTTGGCTGCTACCCAGAAAAACGATTGAGGTCGAAAGCGCTCCTTTATTTAAAATCAAGGACTTCTAGCTCAGGAATGATAGATTGGCTAAATTTCCAAAATGGTAATCCGTCTTTTGTGGATGATAAAAAGTTGAATTTCTGGTCAACTTTTGAAAATCGAAGGCCTCCAGCGCATCCAGCGCTATTCACTTTTTCATTTGATCTTGATTCTTACGATGGAACCAATTTCTATTTACCCCTAATTTATCTTTATATGGATTTACAACTAAAATATCCATATTCTCCTCGACACCAAGTCACCCAAGAAATGGCATCAACACCTAGGACTATTCCGAAAAATTTGGAATTTAAAAAGAGCAAGGCTGCATGTACTTTTATGAGTAATCCTCATCCCATGCGAATTCGAGCTATTCGAGAGTTCGGAGAGAATCACGAGATTGATGTTTTCGGAAGATATTCTGGCAACTATGTCTCTGATAAAATAGCGGAGGGTGGCAACTATTGGCTAAATTTTTGTTTTGAAAATGATCTTTACCCAGGATATGTAACCGAAAAAGCGCTAGAAGCATGGTTAAGTTATTCGATACCCGTATATTGGGGAGATGATGCGGCAGGTATTTTAAATCCTCGAGCCGTCGTCAATATGAAAGATTTCGATTCTATGGGTGAATTCTTGAGATACCTTGATTTCCTCTTAAATAATTCGGATGTGATGCTGGAAATGATCTCCCAACCAATCTTGAGTAAACAATTGATAGTTCCCGATCTACGCGAGTTTGTAATTAACGCAGCCAAGTCTTTAAGAATTTGAAAAGTCCGTCCAGGTCTTGGGTCCGCAATCTAAATCTGGTGTACTCATGATTACATACTTTCGATTGCCACTCAAAGCATCGATTAATTCTATCCGCCGAATCAATTTCCAGTATTCGAGCGCTATCTGCCCACAAAGCATTTGTTAAACCAGCGCCATGTGGAGCTATAATCGAGGTGGCTTCGGAGAATAGTCTGATCTGATCAGGGAAAGAATAATCCTCAGAATAAATAATTTCATACCCTTGGTTTGCTAAGAAAACTTCCAATTTCCATTCATTTGGCAAAGATCGCCTGCTTTTAGTTCGAGAAATATACAATTTTCTTTCGCCCTCAGGGCGCGCACCGATTTGTTCCAAAGCAAAACGCTTTAGAACATTCATGTATTCGGGATGTAGATAACCTAAGTCCTTGCCTCTTGTTGTAAAACTAAGATTTTTAACAACAACCCACTCAGGGACCAAGGTAGTTTGAAAATTTAAGATTTTGTAAATGTCTCGGTTTCGGCTATTTGATGCAGAATATTCAAGAACGGGAAGTTTTGAGTTATTAATTAGAAATGAAGGTAGGTCCTCGGTTAGCCAGTGATAGTAACCGGAGTTTGCTAGTCCCAGCCTTCCAGACTCGATAACCTTTAAGTGTCGGCGTGGCTGCTTTTTGTTAAATATAAGCACCTGCTCAGATGGCCACTCTGATGACTCTGACAGAAATTGTCCGTCCGTGCTGAAAACAAGAGATTTCTGAGAATTTAAATGTATTTCTGTAGCAGAGATTTGGTAACGTCTTGAGAAAGAATGTTGGAGAATATCCTTGCCAATTAAATCATTGAAGGAGAGATCAATTCCCTCAGTGACAGAAAAACTTGAAAGAATTCTAGTGGGATGCGCTCCCATACCAAGGTAGTTAATTTCGGTCAGCCTTTGGAAATCAATCCGAAGTAATTTGAGTAAAATTCTAATTCGAAGGCGAAAGGTCGCATCTTTCCGACGGTTCAAACCGTGCCTAATCCGCGCAATAAGATCCCACCTCTTCATCTAATTAAAACCTTTTTCATTTGGTTCTTCGAAAAGTCCATCACATCGCATTTGAATACACGTTTCGCTACTTGTACGTCAAAATTTAAATCCCAATCCCCCACACTTACCTCTTCAGTTTTGGTTTCTTGGAAATCAACTGGAACCCAACTTGGAGCATTTAGGACCGTGTGGGTTCCCTGGGAATCAAAACCAATATTGATAATTGAATTAGCTGACAGATTCAAAGAGTACAAATTCTCCCTCCAAGCTGTTGCAGTGAGAGCATAATCCCAAGTATTAATGTAACCGATGTTCACTTCTCGGAATCGAGAGTTGAATGTGTCTTGGAACAATTTCCTATCCAGCCACTGTTTTTTTAGAGGAAATAGTTTTTTTGCAGTTCTCTCGGTGATCTCTTCAGCGTCTGAAATTTCTGGCCGATATTTCTCCCAAGCATTTGCCCAGGTTCCCCAGCCCCAAACCATTGGAAATATGGATGGGATTGCTTGGTAAGGCGATGTGGTTTCCCCAGGCATTACTACTCTGGAGCCGGAAATTGAAATGAATCTGTCTGCCAAGCTTGAATCTTCAAGAAAAGAAGACTGTGCTTTAAAAAAATTTGAATTGGGTAAGCAATCGTCTTCCAGAATTACCCCATATGGAACTAGATCAAAGAACCAGGTGATGTTTTCAGTCATGGCCATGCGGCAACCACAATTTTCACTCCGCGTGAGTTTTCGAGTAGGGGCAGTATTAGGAAAATATTCGTCAACTAGACTCCAGCATTTTTCAAGATTTAACTTATCTTCGGAATTCCTTGGTCCGTCAGCGGCAAAATACACCTCAAGATTGTCGTTTTCAGAGATAGATTCTAAGACTCGCTGAAGAGTGGATGGACGATTAAAGAAGGTCACGAGAACAGGGAGCATTCGGACAGTCACCCCCTCAAAGTAGACATAAATCGGTTTATAGCGCAGAGTATGTTCGATGAGAATCTTAGTACTTCATGACCCATATAAGCCGATTGCAAACGGTTCAGTTGGTGGGGAAGACAATTTGGTCCAGTTGGAGATCGAGCAACTTTCAGGCCAGGGACACGAAGTGATTGACGGACGATCCTTTGACTCTGGGAGCATGAGGAAATTTAATCAATTACGAGCTCAGTCCTACGGCTCTCATTCAGATGTGCTTTTAACAATCTCAAGAACAAAGCCTGATGTAATTCATACTCACAATTTGTCTCAGCGGAGTGGATACAAATGGATGAATCAGACGGATTTACCAATAGTTTCAAGCATTCACAACTACAGACTGTTCTGTGCTTCCTCAATCGCCTGGAGGAGCGGACAAAATTGCTTTGAATGCAGGGACAGATCATCTATGTCAGCATTAAGGCACCATTGTGATGGAGCACGTGGCGCAGTTAATGCATCGAGACAACTATTATTGCAGCCGTCTCGCCCACAAATACATTCTCCAAAATTATTCTTGACAGGCTCCGAAATGATGAACCAAGCTTTGTCTCCAATAATTCCTAATAGTAAATTCCGAATTCTAAGAAACCCTGGTTTGCCTGTCCAACAAACACTAGATCCACCTAAATCAAGAAAGGGTTGGCTGTTTGCCGGAAGATTTGTAGAAGAAAAAGGCATTCTAGACTTAGTCCGAAACTGGCCTTCCGGAGAATATCTTGATTTGGCAGGCACTGGGCCATTGCAAGAGGAAATAATGGGGTTAATTAAGACGCGGCCTCAAATAAGAATGATTGGCACCTTTCCACCGGGCACCCTTGAGATCTACTACAACTACGAAGGATTAATTTTTCCAAGCACATGGCTAGAAGGCTCCCCACTTGTAATCGCAGATGCCTTGAGTACTGGTACACCAATTGTTGCTTTGGATGTTTCTGCCGCATGCGAGCAAGTTGAATTGAGTCGAGCTGGTGTAGTCATCAAGGGCGGACTAAGCGTTGGTAAGCTTCAAAGTGCCTTCCAGGAGATTAGATTGAATAGCCTCAATTATTCAAAAAATGCATTATTGGCTTCTAGGACGACATTTTCCCTTGAGAACTGGTCCTTCCGCCTCAGCCAATTTCTCTCGGAGGCTGCAACTCTTTAGCTTTTCTCAATTGAAGCACAAACCACCACGGATTCAATAACGGCCAGTTTAAAAAATGGGATTTGGACAGTACATCCTGGCTGATTGACCTAAAATCCATGACAATCTCACTAGCCGTCCGTGTGCTGATCCCACCCAATTTAAAATTGCTCACAGATAAATTCAAGACGATAGGTTTTGAAATAAGCGAACACTGAAGTAATAATTTTTGATCGGCCGCAACGGGATATTGAAGGTCAAAAAGACCAAGATTCTCAATAAGACTAATTGGGACAATGGATGATGGATGTGGAACATATTTGAGGCCCAATAAATGTAAAAGTCTCACATACGGTCGAAACCGGTATTCCCTTTTTGAAGCGGATGTGCCAGTTGAAATGACTGCTTGACCGTAACCCCATCGATTGGGCTGACAGCTTATTGTTAGCGACTCGAGCGCCGACTCGGATGCAATTGAATCTCCAGAATTCAAAAAAAGGACGTGCCCTTCGTGAATTTGTTCCAAGGCATAATTCATGGCCCGGTAGACTCCCTCAGCTGGAACTTGAAAAATTACTAAAGGCAAATTTGAGTAACTTCTTTCCAATACCCTAATTTCATGATCACTGAAATCGGAGAGGACTAGCAATACTTGAGGGAAACCATTTTGGAATTTCTTGATTGACTCAAGCGTAACTTGAACATCCTTTAAATTGTCTTTCCCACAAGTTACGACCGTGAGGCTCCGACTGAGCATTGACATCATTTCAAGATATTGCTGAAGTATGAGATTGTATTTGCGAGACCTGCATGAATGTCGATGTTCGGCTCCCACCCAAGCTCCTGTTTAGCAAGAGATATATCTGGCCTCCGCTGTTTTGGGTCGTCACTTGGTAGAGGCATATTCACAATTTTTGATTTTGAGTTGGTTAATCCGATGATAATTTCCGCTAAATCCTGGACAGTGCGCTCCGTCGGATTACCAAGGTTTATAGGGCCAGTAATTGCATCATCAGAATTCATTAATTTTTCAAGACCTGAAACGAGGTCATCAACATAACAAAAGGAACGAGTCTGTGTGCCCTCACCGTAAATTGTTAAGTCATGACCTTGTAGCGCTTGTACAATAAAATTACTTACCACGCGACCATCATCTGGACTCATTCTTGGCCCGTATGTATTAAAAATTCGGATAACTCTTGTGTCAAGGCCGTATTGCCGTTTGTAATCAAAACAAAGTGTTTCAGCCGCCCTCTTTCCTTCATCATAACAAGAGCGTATGCCAATGGGGTTTACGTTCCCCCAGTAAGTTTCAGGTTGAGGCGACACACTTGGATCCCCATAAACCTCGCTAGTTGAAGCTTGTACCAACTTCGCGCCAGTCTGCCGTGCCAAATGGA
>Ga0114971_10001440_pt1 | contig 16211 bp, 1 predicted proteins | sample M_140625_MF_Meta_FD_87320 | JGI IMG/M metagenome (GOLD analysis project Ga0114971, IMG submission 87320) | Freshwater microbial communities from Lake Montjoie, Canada to study carbon cycling - M_140625_MF_MetaG | ecosystem: Environmental > Aquatic > Freshwater > Lake | place: Lake Montjoie...
GTGTGATTTGTTAATGCAGTTCCTTCTGCGATAGTTATAGATGTTGTTACAATACATCCGTTTGTGTCAGTTACAGAATAAGATTGATCACCTGCACTCACTGTGAATGTCCCTATACCAGTGTAAGGAGCAGTTCCACCATCAGCAGAAACTGTTACTGTAGTTGTCCCACCAAAACAAGCAATTGTTCCAGCAGACGCTGAAGCTACTAAATTTGTTAAAGTAACTGTTACTGTTGCAGAAGCAGTTCCTGCACATGATGGTGAAGTAACAGTATATGTATATACACCTGCTCCCGCTAATGCTGGACTCCATGTTCCTCCTACTACAGGAGTTCCACCAAGTGCAGCAAACAACTGGGCTTGTGTAACAGTTGTACCACTACAAATTAGCAATGAACCATTTGTTCCTGCGCTTGGTGGTAATACATTGTCAGCACGTGCTGGTATTCTTTGGATTCTACAATCATTGACTAATGCTGTTTCAGCAATGCCATAAGGAGTTGTAGTGTATTGATTTTTCATATATTCAGCAAAAACATCTTGTTCAGAACCTGCTGTTGCAAATGAAGCCATACCTGGACCTTGTTCAGCCACGGTGTTCAAATCTAGTCTATTAGTAGATAATGAACCAAAAGGATAGCTGTCACCACCGCCTGCAAGGAAGCTCAAAGTAACCACTCTAAAAGTTCGTGTTAAATCGCCTTGAGTAACACCATTCAATACTAACGTATCAATTATATTTCCTGACGCATCCGTAATCACTGCATTTAGTATTTTTGAACCAGATGCATTACTAAAATTATAACTAAATCTCACACCAGCTACCTGAGCAAATTGACCAGGAGTTGCAGTAGCAGTTGTACCATTTACAGCGTGTTCTAATACTGCTCTTAATCCCGTTGCTGTAAGTGTAACCAATGAAAGTTGATTGTTAAATCGCAACGAGTTTTCGATATCCAATTGAGAGATGTCTCCCGCTTGTTTCCCTGCTCCCACATTGGCAATTGGTGGTGCATAAGTCACATCATTACCAACAGCAATAACGTTTCCAATTGCAGAACGGATTCCACCACCATTTTTGATAGAGATAACGGTAGTCGGATCATAAAATTTGGCCATCCAAAGGTTTGCTTCTGCTGATAGGTTTCCAAGATTGGTTTCTTCTGTACGTATAATATTTCTACGTCCTTCAAGGAATACAGCTGTTTTACCAAAAAGATTTCCATCTTTTACATTAATTACATTTGCAACAGCAGTACACAATAATTGCACTTGGTATCCACGTGTACCCACTGCATAGGCATTGGCAACGTTGGCTCCCCAAACATCATTCAATCCTTGTGAATCGGCTGCATAAACACCAGAAATTACAGGGTCAATTGAAGATGGGATTAACGTACCATCAGCATCAAAATCAACAACTAATCTTCCTACGTATTTGTAGTTTCCATCTGTATTGATTAATGCCAATGCTTTTCCGTCCAAACCTGTGGTAAGAAATGGATAACTTTCAGCAGCTACATCGCCAGCACGCAAACGGTCATTGGCATCAGCCATCAAGGTGTTTGAACCACCGGCCATGATAATATCTACACCAGTTAATTTTCCGGCAAGTTCTTTTTCAAATGCAATTTGCTGCAAGTGAGAAAGTAGAATAATTTTATTACATCCATCAGCAATTAATGAATTAACTACAGGTTGTATTATGCCTGCCAATATCGTCATGTCATTGGCACCGCCTCCTACTACTGTGGTAGCTCCTGGAGATGAAATACTTGCTAAAACTTGTGTTGTAGCACCTACAATACCAATTTTTTGACCACCTTTCATAATGATGGTTGATGGGGCCAACTTTGTCTTATTAGTAATAGCAGTAACTGCTTCAGAAGGAGTAGACATGAAGGTGGTATTTAATCTCAAACGATCTGTTGTGGCAATGGCAGATAAATTTGAATCGCCACTAAAATTAAGATTCGAGCTTAGGTATGGAAATTGTGCACCAAACCAAGATCTAACTGTTGAAGATGAATTGGCACCGCGAATGATGTTTCTAACTTCGGTTGTTCCTAAATCAAATTCGTGATTACCCAATGCTGAAGCTTCTATCCCAATAAAGTTCAAAATAGAAATATCTGCTCTTCCGATACTTGGCAATAAGTTAACTGCACTGCTGCTAAAAGTTGTATTATAATAACTTTCATAAGAAGTTTTTAATGCGGCAGAAAGACTTGAGTCTTCGCCAGAACTTAAGAATGGTCCTGGGATATAGTTATCGCCTGATGAAAGTTTAATTGTGTTAGCATAAGTGTCCTCTAGAACATCTACTATTGCAGCAAAACGAGGTGCATCTTGTACTGCATCGACTGCGGCTTCAAAATCTGAAGCGTGTAATATTTGTAATGTAAATACATAATCGCTGATTGCAATATTTTGAGTAGTTGTAGTTCCTAAAGCAATTCCAGATGACGGATTGCTGATAGTTAAAACTGCTGATTCAAGAGCCTCAACTGCATTATCATTTAAAACTGTAAATGTAACTGAACCAGTTGTTGAACCTGAAGGAATTGTGATAGTTGCATTACTTAAAGCATAATCTGCAGTGGTAATACCTGTTCCAGTTATACCAAGAGAAATTGTTGAATTAACACAAACAGCTGCGGAGGCAGTAGCAGTAACAGTAACTACTGTACCTGCTGTTTCAGAAGCTGTATTTGTACTTACTGAAAGATTTACCGTGGCTGCTGGTATCGAGATTACTGTTGCAGTGGCTGTTGCAGTACAACCTTTTGCATCTGTAATAGTATAAGTAAAAGTACCACCACCTACTGTTAATGCACTTCCAGTTAGAGTATATGGAGTAGTACCGCTAGTTGCAGTTACAGATACCGTAGTTGTAGCTCCTTCACATACAGACGAAGACGCTGGAGTAGCGGTAGCTGTAATTGTAGGACAAGCTGCTGTTTTAATAGTACCTGGTGAACCTATTTCAGCTGCACTATTTGCAGCTATAAAAGCACCTTTGATACCTACTACACTAAGTTGAGTTATAGGAGTAGTAATAACGTTGATTCCATTTGAATTATCAAAAGTAGTATATGGAGAAGTAGATGGAGAAGTACCAAACAATACTGAAGCTACTGGTGTGCTGCTAGTAGTATTGTATAAATTAACTTGATCACCACCAGTTCCTAAACCTACTCCACTTCCAGTATAATTTCCGATTCTTAATCCTGATGAAGGATTAGTACCAAACCAATTATTTAAGAAAGCTGAAGTTTTACTAGCTAAATCATTAGTTTCTATGAATATTACAGATTCTCCTGGATTAATGCTTGTAATTCCGCTTAAGGCTACAGCTGCTGCTGGTGATTGTGAATTATCATCCACTTTCCAACCTGTAATATCAACCGTTACAGCTTTAGTATTGGTTACTTCGAACCAATCAGCACCAACTGGGCTGTTTCCGCTAGACCAAGGAGCAACTTCAGAAATAAATAAACGTCCAACAGTTCCTGGTGAACCAATTTGAACAGTATCATTTACTGCAGCAAAAGCTTCATTAGCTCCAACTTGACTTAATGTGGTTATCGCACTATTATTTAGACTTGCAGCATTGTTAAATGTAAAATTTGTAGTTGCAGCTCCAAATGAAATATTAGCTTGTACAACTCCGGATGAATTAAATAAATTTATTGCATCACCACCTGTGCTTAATCCAATTCCATTTCCAGTATAAGATCCTACTTGTAAACCGCTTGGTGAATTAGATCCAAACCAAGTTGATTTAAAATTAGCAATAATAGTGGATGCATTTGTAGCACTAGTTTCTAAGAAAATTACAGATTCTCCTGCAGCAATGCTTGTAATACCTGTTAAGGCTAATGCAGAAGTAAAAGAATTTGAACTATCATCTACTTTCCAACCCGTAATATCCAAAGGAGCATTACCATTATTAGTTACTTCAAACCAATCAGCACCTACATTAGTAGTGCTACTTGACCAAGAAGCTGCTTCGGTAATACTTACAGAAACAATAGGAGTTGTTTCAACTAAAACATCCGTTACAGATAATACAAAATTAACTGAAGCATCAGGTGTATTTCCAATTGTTGAATCGTCAACATTAATGTTAACGGTGTAACTTGTTTTAGTTTCATAATCAAGCACAGTTCCTGCTTTAATATATAAACTTGAACCTGTAATTTGAAAATAATTAGCATCATCCCCAGATAATGTAAGGTTATTTGTTCCTAATCCGTCATCAGTCACATTAATATCTGCTACTTTAACAGCTGCTGTAGTATTAGAATTTTCTATAATAGCAGTAGTAGTATTTGTTAAAGCAATAGCAGTTGGTGCTTGATTTGGCACTGTAGAAGGGGCATATACCCAAAGTTGAGGATAATCAATAGTACCGCCACCATTTTCACTTACAATATATAAGTTACCCTCTCTATCCATAGTCAATCCTTCATGCTGTTGAGAAGCAACATCCAATGGATTTCCTGCATCCGATACAATTGTTAAGGTATTAGCAATAACTCCATTTCTATCAACATTAACTACTTTGGCATTTTCTTGTCCCAATACCAATAGGTTATTAGATAAAGATTGACCGTTTAGTAAAGGCAAGTTAGATAAAGCAAAAACATCTGCTACATCTGAAAAACCTAACAAAGCTGGATCAAAAAGATTGGTAGAATTCTCTGTTGTAGCTGACCCATTTGTAGCTGTTCCAGCATTAAAATCAACACCTGTTTGGAAAATTCCGATAGGTGTTATTTCTTTTAAAACGATATACCCACCAGTCAATGGATCATAAGATAATCCTTCTGTTCCAGTATTAGGAACGAAAGTCCCAATTTTTACAGTTTGTGTATTGGCTCTAGTAAGCGTAGTTCCAGCAGCGTAGGTAAACTTCACCAACTGACGGTCGCGCTCTTCACTCATTACGAACTGACCATTACCTATATAAGTGAGTCCTTCGGTATCATAAAACTCGGTTCCTTGTGGACTTCCACCTTGAGCCATCGTCATAGTATCAATTAATTCTCCTGTTTTTGATACTTGAGTTATAGAAGTACTACCATCGGCAGTAATAAACAAGGTATCTGTGTCCCAATTATAAGCTACTGCCGATGCCTCTTGGCACAATAAGTTATTTGTTGGTGCAGCAGTTCTTGTTGGTTCTGGCAAATTATAACGACCAACTCTAACATAAGTAGAAAGATCTATGTTTAAATTAGGTGCAACATCATTATCAGTAATTGAAATATTTTGCGAAGTTGTTGTACCAAGTATTAATCCAGATGAAGGATTACTTATAGTTAAAACAGCAGTTTCTATACCTTCAACTAAAACGTCATCAACAACAGTAAAAGTAACTGAACCAGAACTCTGCCCATTTAATACAGTTATAACTGAATTACTTAAAGAAAAATCTCCAGAAGTAATATTGGTTCCAGAAACTCCTAAAGCCACTGTTTGATCAGCACTTACAGCTGAAGATGCAGTTGCTGTAACTGTAATCGCAGTCGTTCCAGCTTCTGAACCAGAATTGGTAGAAATAGAAAGGGCAACTGATGGTATAACAGGAGCGCAGGTTGATAATAATGTAAAAGTCCAATCGGCTGCTGCACCTGGCGCTACAGCTTCCCAATTGGTAGTTGTATTTCCAATTGCCGCTAATAAATCAGCTTGACATGCATTATATAAAGCGCCGCTTATTTTGTACCTGCTGGCAGTACCTGTTGGTGAAATAGCTGTTGTACCGGAAGTTAAACCCGCAGGTACACTACTTGCACTTGATCCAATCTTTGCAAAATAAATAAACGCAGTTGGAGTTGTTGCTGTAATTGAAGAAGCTGTATAAATATAAAGTTCTTCGTTATTATTTCCTAAGCCTGCTGATGAAGTTGAACTCCAATCGTAAGTAGTTGTAGAAACGGCCGATGTACCCCAAGGCAATATAATTACTGTTCCTTTTGGAATTGTTTGACCTGCTTTAACGGTAAACGAAGCTTCTACTTCACCAAGATCTGTAAAGCTTGTCCCTCCTGTACTTGCTACTTCATTATCGTTAATATAAAAAATAGTACCGGCACTTAAATCTTTATGAACTAATATGGCAAAATTATCAGGAGCTCCTGAAGTATTATAACCAATCACTGAAATGTCACCAGCTTCTATAATTGTAACAGGTGGTGCATCATTATCAGTAATAGAAATATTTTGAGCAATAGTGGTACCTAAAGAAATACCCAAAGAAGGATTGCTGATAGTTAATGTAGCTGTTTCCGTTCCTTCGTCGGCCGCATCATCTAAAACTGTAAAAGTTACACTACCAGTTGTTGAACCACTTAGTATAGTGATTTGCGTATTGCTTAAAGAATAATCAGCTGTTGTAATTCCTGTACCAGTTACAGCAAGATTTACTGTTTGATCTCCTGTTACAGCATAAGAAGCAGTGGCCGTAACTGTTAAAACTGTTGCAGCTGCTTCAGTCCCCGTATTGGCACTAACAGAAAGTTGAACAGTTGGAGGCGGAGCAACATCATTATCCGTAATGGTGATATTTTGAGTAGTAGTTACACCCAAAGCAATCCCTGAAGATGGGCTGCTAATAGTTAAAGTTGCCGTTTCTTCCACTTCGAACAAGGCATCATCAACAACTGTAAAAGTTACTGATCCTGTAGTTTGTCCGTTTAATATAGTGATTACTGAATTGCTTAAAGCAAAATCCCCAGTAGTAATATTTGTTCCTGTTACGCCTAAATTTACTGTTTGATCTCCTGTTACAGCAGAAGAAGCAGTGGCCGTAACTGTAATAGAAGTTGATCCTGTTTCGGCACCAGCATTGGAACTTACAGAAAGATTAACTGTAGGTGGTGGCGGTGCGTCATTATCAGTGATAGTAATATTCTGCGTCGTTGTTGTACCCAATGTAATTCCTGATGAAGGGCCGCTGATAGTTAAAGTTGCCATTTCTGTTCCTTCAACATCTGCATCATCCGCAACAGTAAAAGTTACGGTTCCGGTTGTTTGTCCACTTAATATGGTGATGCTTGTGTTACTTAGAGTGTAATCAGTTCCAGTTATACCTGTACCGGTTACAGCAAGATTTACTGATTGATCTCCTGCTACGGCTGATGATGCAGTTGCAGTAACTGTAATAACAGTTGTTCCTGCTTCTGTTCCTGCATTAGCTGAGACAGAGAGGTTAACTATGGGGTTGGTAGGAATTACAGTTCCACTAACCGTAACGTTGTCGAATCGCCATGTTCCTCCTGTTGCAACACTGGCGGGAGTATTAGCTTGTCTAAATTGTCCTGTTGATTGGTAATGCGCAGCAACTGCCCTAAATCCAAAATTTGCGTTATTATTAACAGAAGTAATAGCAGATAAATCTACAATAACCCTCCTATACAAATCGCCTACATTATTTTCAAAACGCCCATTATTCAAACTACCTGCACATAACGTGGTATTTGATGCTGTCATAGTAAAATTATTCCATGTACTACCATCTGTGGTATATTGTAATCTAACAGTATTGGTAGCAGTGTTGGAAAAACGTTGATCCCATTGTACAATTATTCCTGAACGTCCAACAGTAGATACATTAAACTGAGCACCGCTTGATTCGTTTGTGGTTCCTGGGTTAGCGGTACCTATTGCCCAAGCTAATGTTCCGGAGGTTTGAGTACCACAACCTGTTCCTGACATTCCTGTTCCTGTACCAACTCCTGTCATACTTCCAACTAAAGTTGCAGAGCCGGAACCTGTATTAGGTGTTGGGTTGGCATTGGTACCTTGCAGCGGTTCAAATGTCCATTGCGAAATAGTAGTTTGAGCGGTTGCATTTTGGACGAATCCAAATAAAGAGAACATTAAAGTAAAAAGGAAAACAAAAGCTAAGTTTGTTTTTTTCGCTTTTACCACTGATTTAGAATTTAATCCCAAATCAAATTGATTTACTGAATCAGGATTTAATGATTTTGATTGCTGTTTCAAATCAAAATTGCGAGAATCCAATAAATTCTCTACCTTAAATTGTAAGTAGTGTTTCATGATAATGAGTGTATTTAGTCGATGCAAATATATCGGACAGTAATCACTTAGATATGAAATAAATATTAAGATATTGTTAAAAAACTTAACAAACCATTTCGTCGAATAAATATATTGGGTTAAAAAGAAAACAGCACTAAAAAAGTAAATTTATTAAAGTTTTATTACTAAATAAACCTTAAAAACTTCTCATAATCTTCCAGCAAATTGTTCGACATTTCGTCTGGATAGGCTACTAAAGAGGACCCATCCCATTTTTGAGGATGGGTTTTGTTTAAAATAATGTTTCCCTTAATTTACTCTCTAAAATTGCCCCATTTTTATTTTTTAGAAAGAAATAAATGCAATAAAAGTAGAATAGCTGCTAAGTGTTTTTAAATTTTTCTATAAAAACAAGAATTATCCGTGGTAATAACTTTTATTACTAAAATTTGATATTCACAAGGAGCATTAAATTGAAATTCTGAAATATTCAAATTTTTATAATCATTCAACAATCTTCCTTGAATATCATAAACTTCAATTAGATTCATTTTGGACCCTTCTGATTTTATGGCAATAGTAGTTCCGTTTTTAAATGCAATCAATGAACTTGCTGGAGTTGAAAAATTATAAGGAGAAAGAGTAGAATTTGTAAAAAGAACTTTAAACCTATTTTCAAAAGTTCCTTCGGAAGTTGAAAAAGAATAGTTACCGCTTTTTAAATTGAACAATTCATTTTTGAGGTTATCTTTAAGATATACTTCTTGATTATTGAAAAATTCATCAAAACTTGAAAGTTTAATTTCATAATCTCCAGCAAAAGTTGTTTTATATCCTAACGGAATTTCATCATTAACAGAAAAAGGATGTGCTCGACCTTGAATTCCTAATTTTTTATTATTTAATATAGAATAGAACATAATTGGATTACCTGCATCCATTACTGGTCCATCGTAACTAGAATCATAATCATTTGTTGCTCCTGATACATAACCAATCAATAACTGTTTATATAAACCTGCAGAATTAAAAATATCTAACCAAATTCTGCTTTTAGAATTATCACTACTGGAGATGGGGTTATAGTTTCTAAAAAATTGAGAGTTATCGGTAATCCCAAGTCGCATAGGATTATTAAACGTTGCTACACCATTTGCCAAACCTTGAACAAAAAAGGATTGCCCCGCTCCTACTTTTCCGTTTGGAGTCGATGAATTACAACCAATACATGGATTGCTCGGAGCAATTGTTCCAATTCCTCCTGTTAAGTTATAACTAGCATAATCGTTATAAGAATATGAAAAATTTGTGATTGGAGTATTGTGCGTCCAAAAGTACATTGTTCCAGCTACAATGCCATTATTGAAATTTAAAAAAGCATCTGCATCTAAAGCACTCGGATACGGATTTCCGATAAGATTATAAGAATCGTCAGATGCAGAATAAAAAATTGGGGTAGTTATAGTTCCATTATTTGGAATTCCATAAAATTGTCCGTTAAAAACTGAAGGAGTATTTACATTAAATGGAGCCACATCAGGAGCTCGAATTATATAGCCCGAACCAGAATTCATTATCGAATTTGGAGTAACATTAGACCAATAATTAATCGCTGTATCCCACTTATAAAACTTATCGTTCCTAGTGTTTGGAGAAAACACATTAAAAACCTGATTGTAAACGGGAGAAGACCAATAAGAATAATCGTATTTTTTCATTGGCATACTATTCCTTTTGTAATAAATTGGATCAGAATTAGTTATATTTGAGTTAATTTGAATTAAACTAGAGCTATCTTCAAAAATCAATCTGGCCGGATTAGAAGTAGATTGATCTACTATAATTTCATTGGAAATTGTAAAAGTATGATTTGGCTGCACCGTAACAACAACATTAGGATCAACTTGCAGAGAACAAGCTTGAATCTCATTTGGCAAATTATAATTAGAAGTGAAAACTGCTTTTTTAGTGCTGTCTGGATTTCCTGAATCCCATGTTAAACCATTCCAAGTTGTTTTAGAAAATACTACAGAAGCTATAGATGAATTAGCGGGAGGACAAACACCATTAGTTACAACTGCTCTATAATAAGTATCCGCGGTTAAATTAGTAACAGTTAATGTAGAAGTAGTGTTCAAAACATCTACTACTCCACTAGAAAAATTACTGTCTGGAGAAGATTGCCATTTAGTAATAGTTCCTGTATATGCAGATATAGATAGCGTTGTACTATTTGTTAAAGAACAAACTGTTGCACTTCCAGAAATTGAACCACCAACAGAAGCTGGATTTACTGTAAACGAATTAGTGCAAATACTTTTTATGGCGGTACATCCTAAAACAGAAACTACTACATAATAATAATTGGAATTTGCAACTGTAGATTGTGGCGTATAATTAGAAAAAGTGGCACCTGTAATGGGTGAACCTCCAGATGCAGGGTTACTATAAGAAGTCCTAACCCACCATTGGTAAGTAAGATTTGAACCAGAAGCGGCAACGGATATAGGAGAAAATGAAGTCCCTATACAAGTATTTTGAGCTACACTTGTAGGCTGTAAAGTTATTGAAGGTGCAAGATTTACTAAGGTTGAACTAGATGCGGAAACGGAAGCTGCACAACCACTAGAATTATTGTAATTTACAGTAACTAATTTAGATCCAGCTGTAAGCCAATTCAAAGTTACTGTATTGCTTGTTGTTCCAATACCTCCTGATGTGATTGTATAATCTACTCCTAAAATTCCGGGAAGAACCCATACATAATTAGACTTTCCAGACTGAGTGGTATAAGTAACACTAGTTGTTGAACATATAGTTGCAGATGGAGATAGCGTAAAGGTAACGATTGGTAATGCATTTAATATTGATATTGCTGAAGATATTGCTGGTGAAGATGCGCATCCACTACTATTAGAATAATTTACACTAACTGTTCCATTGGCTGTTAACCATTTTATTACCAAAGTGTTATCGGATAAACTGCCTCCTGAAACAAGAGTGTAATTAGTACCTGCAACACCTGAAATTGTCCAAATATAATTGGCTTGAGTTGCTTGAGTTGTATAGGTAACACTTGTATTATTACAAGCTGATGAACCTGGCTGAGAGGTAAAAGTTACGTTTGGAATAGTGACAATAGTAGAAGCCGTTGCAGTTGCACCAGAACAAGAGTCATAATCTACAACTACATTAAAAGTGGCGGTGCCCGAAGAAAGCAACCATTGAATAGTCACCGTTTCTGTGGCTGTTGAGCCAGATATTATGTTATAATCGGTTCCTAAAACTGCTGGGGCAATACCCTTTAAAAAAGTCCAATTGTAATTATCCATCCCTGTCTGGGTAGTATAAACAATATTAGAACCAGCACAAGAAGTAGCTCCTGCCGAAGAAGTGAAAGTTGGAGAAACACCTGTATTAACAGTAACTATGGCCGAACCTGAAATTGGATTAATGTTTGTATTCGTGTTGTCTTTTACAGAAACTAATGTATACGTTGTAGAAGAAACAGGTGTAACAGAAATATTGGCACCCGAAATATAATTATTCACAGTAAAATTTGAAGTTCCATTCGAATAAATAACCGTGTAAGGAGAAACGCCTCCTGTAATAGTTACATTAATATTGGTTGAACTGAAAGGACAAATTGTTGTGGATCCAGATAACACAGCACCAGCTATTACAGGTGTTCCTAAAAAAGAAACGTTATCAAATCGCCAAGCTCCAGTTGTAGTAGCTCCAGCTGAGGGAGTTGTACTTTGTCTGTATTGTCCTGTTAACTGGTATTGGGAAGCTAATAAACGGATTCCGAAATTTGGGTTATTGTTTACAGCAGTAATCAAAGAAAAATCTACTCTTACCCTTCTATACGAATCACCTGTATTTGTTTCAAAACAGCCATTTGCATTAATGGAACCAGCACAAATTGTTGTATTGGAACCATTCATTGTAAAGTTAGTCCAAGTAGTTCCATTAACGGTATATTGCAATCGAACCGTATTTGGCGATGTTTTTGAAAAACGTTGATCCCAAGAAACTATTGTATTAATATAGCCGGTTGTTCCAACTTTAAATTGAACCCCATTTACTTCATTTGTACTTCCTGGATTAAAACTATTATGCTGCCATGCTGTACCTGAATTTCCGCTTCCGCATCCTGTCACTGAGGAAAATCCAGTTGCAGTAGTTGGGGTTGCCAAATTAACAACAGATGAAGAACCGGTTCCAAAATTGGGCAATGGATTAGTTGCCGTACCTAGTAAAGCTTCATAAGTCCAAGATGCAATTGTAGTTTGCGAAGTGGCTTTAGTAAATGAAAATAGTAAGAATATAAAAAATAGAGGTGTTTTAATTTTCATTTATTATAAAAGTAAGAATTAAGGTTATAATTAGTTGCAAATTTATAGTATTAATGTAAAGAAAACAATTACTAATTGTTATGTTTATAAAACCGTTGGGTTCAATTTACTTTTTTTAATTTAGAAAATAGATTTAGTTAAAATTAAAGATCGTTTCATTTTATTTGAGAAATTTAAAGCTATTTGACCTGATAAATTTGGAAGAGCTGGCTTTGGAAATAATAAATTTGGTATTAAAGAGCATTTTTCAATGTTACAATATGATTTTATCAATTTATATTGAGTTAATTCTTACAAATCGTTCGGATTATTATGTCAAAAATTGACTCGCCCTAAATAATTTAAACAGATTATTCAAACAAAAATAGATAAATTAATGAGTTTCGAAAAAGTTTTGGCTTGTTTATTTCGTGAGGGATAATTATATTTTAGAATGCATCAGGATTTTACTCTTTGTTTGCTAATATAAACAACTATTTATTTATAGTTTTTAATATTTTTTTGCACTGTTTAACTATAGTTTAAAATATGCAAATATGCTATTTCGTCGTTTAAACAACTATAAAAGAAGTCCAAAGATTCAATTAACTAAAATAACAAATTAATAGCAGATTACTTAACGTTTACTTAATGTATTGCATTGTATAAAAAATGATTTTTTTTGTACATTTGTGGTCAAAATTTACATTTATTCAAAAAAAATATGAGATTATTTCTACAAAAAATGTACCAAATGTTGTGTAAAAGCTTTACTAATTCAGCTAAAGTATCAACTATTAAAAATGAAAAAATGGATGCAGTGTCATTCATAAATATGAAAATACATAGCCAAATCTACCGTTTTAGAGTTAACGCATTCGCTGTTTTAACTTTAGTGCTGTTATTTGGAGCTAATGAAATGAAAGGGCAGACAATCGCTCCTTCTGAATCATATACCCAAAATTTCGATGCTATTGGAACAACTGCTACTGCAAGTTTACCAGTAGGTTGGGTCGCAGAGAAAATAACTGGTGCACGAACCATAACATCTGCTTATACTGCAGTTACAGGTACAGCTACTGCTTTATCAAATGCATATAATGTGGCAATGGGTGCTACTGCGAGTAATGGTATATATAATTTTGGTAACGCTACTGCATCTGACCGCTCTGTAGGAGGTCTTTCTTCTAGTAGTGCTTCACAGTCTGTAAATATGTTTTTAAAATTAACAAACTCCAGTATCACATCTAGTATTCCTAGTTTTAGTATTTCATATAAAGCTAAAAGATTTAGAAATGGTACTAATACAGCTGGTTTTTCAATAAGACTATATTATTCAACCACAGGTGCTGCAAATTCGTGGACTGAAATTACGGCAGGAACTTTAAGTTTTACAGCTAATACCGATAATACTGGTTCAACAACAAACCCTTTAGAAACTAAAACAGCTACTAACGTTGCATTAGCTCAATCTTTAGCAGCTGGTGGTACAATATATTTTGCATGGAGTTATTCTGTATCATCAGGTACTACAACTTCAAATGCACAAGCACTTGGAATTGACGATGTTTCAATTAATGCTGTTTCTTCCACTCCAACAATTTCAACAACTGGAACCCTTTCTGCTGTAAATACAACTTATGGTTCAACATCTGCTTCACCAACTTCTATTAGCGTTTCTGGTTCAGGCTTAACAGCGGGAATTTTAGTAACGCCTCCAGCTGGTTACGAAGTATCTTTGACTTCTGGTTCTGGATACGGTAGTACAGTAACTGTTGGAAGTTCAGGAACAATTGCCTCAACACCAGTTTATGTAAGACTAACTTCTACTGCAACTGTTGTAGGCTCTCCATATTCAGGCAATATTGTGTTATCTAGTTCTGGAGCCACATCTGTAAATGTTGCTACGGTTTCAAGTACAGTTTCTGCAAAAGTGCTTACTATTTCAGGGCTTAGTGCCAATAATAAAGTTTATGATGGCAACACCAGTGCTACACTAAGTGGTACTGCCACTTTAGTGGGTGTTGTGAATAGCGATGTTGTTACTTTGGGCGGAACGCCTGTTGCAACTTTTGCATCTAGTGCAGCAGGAACAGGAATTGCAGTAACGGTAACTGGATATTCCTTTAGTGGTGCTGGATCTGGCAATTATACTTTAACACAACCAACGGGTTTAACAGCAGACATTACGTCTACGCCAACACCAATTATTTCAAGCACATTAACGGCCTCTGAAACTTATGGTACCAATGTTTCAACTTACACTATTACTGCTTCAGAAAGTCCAACATCCTATAACGCTACTGGATTGCCATCAGGTTTATCCATTAATACAACAAACGGACAAATCACGGGAACGCCATCGGTAACAGGAGTTTTTAATGTGAATATTTCTGCTACGAATGCAGCAGGGACTGGAAGTGCTACTTTAGTATATACCATTTCACCTAAAAACTTAACAATTTCTGGTGCTTTGGCAGATAATAAAATTTATGACAGAACAACAACAGCAACGATATCCGGATCTACTTTAGTAGGGATTGTTGGTGCTGATGTCGTAACCATTTCTGGAACAGGAAGTTTTTCTGCTGCAACAGTTGGAAACGGAATTGTAGTAACTTCTAGCCAAACATTGGGTGGTGCAGATGCTGCTAAATATACCGTAACCTTGCCATCTGGATTAGCCGCTGATATTACTGCGAAAGCTTTGACAATTGCTTCAGCTGCAGCTGCAAACAAAATATTCGATGGTACTAATACAGCTGCAATTACAGGAACTCTAACAGGAGTTATTGCTCCTGATGTGGTAACCGTTGCTTTAACAGCAACTTTTGCTAGTACAGCAGTTGGAACCGGAATTGTTGTGACATCTACTTCAACATTAGGAGGTGCAAATTCTGGAAACTACAACTTAACTCAACCAACAGGTTTGACCGCCAATATTACTGAACCACCCCTTTATTTAAATACATTTACGGGATCGAGTTTATGTCCAACAAATGGAAATGTTCCTACCGTATCTTCAAATGCAACTGGTAATCCATTAACAAGAAATACAATTACTTGTAATGCTACTGCAAATGTTTTCAACTCAACAACTTTAAACATAACAGCAAGTCCTTCTACTACTTCCTACATTGAATTTTCAGCTTCAGCCGCAAGTGGTTATGTTTTAAATTTAAACTCACTTTCATTCTTTAGACAAGTTAGTGCATCTGCACCATTTCTATTAGAAGTTAGATACAGTACTGATGGATTTGTAACTTCAACTTCTTGGGGAGCGGCACCAAACAGCCCAACAACAGGAACTGTTGCAACTTGGGATTTTACAGATTTCTCTACAGCAAATGCTGGAACGGTTACTTTCAGAATTTATCCTTATGGAACACAAAGAACTGATTTAACAACTGCTTCGGTATCTGGTACTTTTAGATTAGACGATGTAACCATTTCAGGTACTGTTTCTGTTGCTCATAATCCTGTAATTACTGGAGCCGCAACTGCAACTGCATTTACAACAACTTATGGTACCGCTTCTACTGCTCAAACATTTTCGGTTTCGGGTGCAGATTTAACAGAAAACATAACGGCTACCGCTCCAACAGGGTTTGAAGTTGCAAGTGATGGTACTAATTATGGTTCTACTGCAACTTTTACTCAGTCAGGTGGTTCAGCTAGCGGAACTTTAAGTATTCGCTTATCTGCAAATGCAACTGTTTCAGGACTTTATAATAGCCAAAATATTGTTTTAAGCTCAACTGGCGCAACATCGGTAAATATTGCAACTACAACAATTGGTAATATTGTTTCTCCTTTGGCA
>Ga0114971_10001444_pt1 | contig 16156 bp, 12 predicted proteins | sample M_140625_MF_Meta_FD_87320 | JGI IMG/M metagenome (GOLD analysis project Ga0114971, IMG submission 87320) | Freshwater microbial communities from Lake Montjoie, Canada to study carbon cycling - M_140625_MF_MetaG | ecosystem: Environmental > Aquatic > Freshwater > Lake | place: Lake Montjoie...
AACGCCACCGTCCTGCACTACCACGCCAATGATCGGGCCTTGGCTGCCGGCGATTTGGTGGTCCTCGACAGTGGCGCGAAGTACGCGGGCTACTCAGCGGATGTCACGCGCACCCTGCCTGTCTCTGGAAAGTTCACGACACGCCAGCGCGAGCTCTATGACTTGGTGCTCCGCTCCCAAGCAGCCGCTATTGCTGCAGTAAAGCCCGGAGCAACGCTTGCTGACATTGATGCCGCTGGCCGCAAGGTCATTGCGGACGCCGGCTTTGGGGACGCCTTCATCCATGGAATGGGCCACCATCTCGGTCTCGAGACGCACGATGCTTCCCCAGACGCGCCGCTTGAAGTCGGCGCCGTCATCACCATTGAACCGGGCATCTACCTTCCCAAGGAGTCTGTTGGGATCCGCATCGAAGACGATATCGCAGTGACCACTAGTGGCCATGAGGTGCTCACTACGGGTATCCCGCGCAGTGCCGACGAAGTTGAACAAGCGATGAAGCACTAAATTTGCTCATGGATTGTTCAGACTTGGCTTAGAACGGCATCTACCTCACGGAATGTACACAGAGACAACCGATGATCCGGATGGGAGATCGCATGGATCGCGCCTCCCGCCGCGGCCAGGCTTTGGCCGGTTTCTAAGGGAGGACCAAATATGTTCGCCTACCGAACCGTCTTTGTCAGCGATGTCCACTTGGGATTTCGCGGCGCACGCGCCGAGGAATTCGCAGCGTTTCTGAAGCGAGTGCAATGCGAACGGCTCTACCTCGTCGGCGACATTGTCGACATGTGGGCACTGCGCCAACGCTGGACATGGCCACTCACTCACAATCAGGTGATACGGCGCCTTTTGAAGCTCGCGCGCCACGGGACGAAAGTGATTTACATCCCAGGCAATCACGATGACTCTCTGCGCCCATACGCGGGCACGGAACTTGCTGGCATTCGCATTGCAAAGCAAGCGGTCCACCGCCTTGCCAGCGGTCAACAACTACTCGTGTGCCACGGTGATGAATTCGATCTCATCGTGCAGCATTCAAAGTTGCTTTCGTTGCTTGGCACTTATGGATACGACTATCTAGTGCAAATAAATCGCATCGCCAATGCCATGCGGTCGTGCGTTGGTCTTGGACGTTGGTCATTCTCGCAGACGATCAAAAAGAAGGTGAAGAGTGCTTGCACTTTCATTTCCAAGTTTGAGGAAGTTCTGGCTGATGAGGCGAAGCGGCGCTCACTTGATGGTGTGATCTGCGGACACATTCACGAGCCGCGCATTGAACAGCGTGCAGACGGACTGATCTATGCCAACTGTGGCGACTGGATCGAGCGTGCATCGGCGCTCGTCGAGCACGCGGATGGGCGCCTCGAAATCATTGATGTTGAGGCCCTTCTGCGCTCTGCTGGCTGGAAGCCTGACCCAACGGAACATCCCGAAGCCATCAACATCCCTGAACACAGCATCATCACCGAGGACGGTGCACATGCGTACTGACTGCCGAAATTTCGCCGACCGTCCCATGACGCCCATGACGCCCATGACGCCCATGCGAGTCACATTCTGCAGCAGTTCGGTCGGATGTGGACACACGCGGGCGTCAGTCGCCATACATGACGCATTGCGGGCGCGAGGGCAACTTTCTGAGGCCACCTTCATCGAGGCACTTGAACACACGCCGCGGTGGTTTAGCAGCGTGTATCGCGATGGCTACCTTCGTGCCATCCGTCACGCACCACGCATCGTCGGTGCTCTCTATAACAGCACGGATATTCCGCGCCGAGACCGGCGAACACTCGGACCAGCACTCGACCGCTTTGAAGACTCAGTGATGGGGAAATTTCGCGCACATCCTGCTCTTCACAGTGCTGATGTAGTTGTATCCACCCACTTTCTCACGAGCGCACTCCTTGGAAGAATGCGAATCCGCCGGGAATTGAGCGCTCCCGTGGTAACTGTCGTTACTGATGAACATCCACACGCGGTGTGGCTGCAGGCCGGCGTCGATGTCACTTGTGTCGCCAGTCGCGCCGCTCGCACCGCGGCAATCGCTGGGGGAATGGACCCCGCACGAGTTGAGATCACCGGAATACCCATTGATCCACATTTCTGCATGACACATCAGCGGTCATTTGCCGCGCCGAATTCCGGTCGACCGATGATCTTGGTTTGTGGTGGCGGGCATGGACTTGGCGACATCCCAACCGTAGTGCGATCACTGATAGCCACAAGCATCGACTGCACCATCGTGGTGGTGTGCGGGAAGAATGCTCCCCTTGCAACCGCCATGACCGCACTGCAAGCACAGCGCAGTCGCGGCGACTTACGAGGTCCAGAATTGCGCGTACTTGGTTACACCAATACCATGCATGAACTCATGGCGGCAGCAGATCTGATGGTCGGCAAGCCTGGAGGTCTCACCACAACCGAGGCGCGCGCAGTAGGACTACCAATGGTGCTGTTGCAGCCAATTCCAGGCCAAGAAGAGCGAAATGCAGACATGCTGGTTGCGATCGGCGCTGCCGTTCGAACTTCTCGTGCCGCCGATGCTGGATCCGTGGCAGCAGCGATCTTCGCCGACCCGCAACGATTACAACGCATGCGTATGGCATCGAGTGCGGCTGGCAATCCACGCGCTGCTTTCGATGTCGCTTCCACCATCAGCGCGCTCCTAGCGCGACCGAATCAATGCCAAGAGTCGAACTGGCTGCGCGGAAGACCTGCCGCCTAGTCAGCGCTGAGAAACATCGGCTGGTAGCGATGAAATATCAAATCACCGAGTCATGAGTTGAAAGGTTGTGTGCTGGAGCAGTGTTCAATTGCACCAACTTGGCACCTTGCACTTCCTTCGCTGCGTTGGGATCAACATAGTCGCTGTGGCAATTTGCCTTGCCCTCTTCAGCGCCTACTGCCTTACGCGTCTTTGAAGCAAGCTTGTGAATCTCGTCGGGACTCAATACGCCGCGCTTCGTAAGTATCTCCTGCTGCTCCGCGCTTAGTGCGGCACTCTTCACCGGCTTGCCGCGCTGGTACTCCTCATCCTTGCCGCTGGCGAATTCTTGAATCTCCTTGCTGATGCGCACGCTGCACCAGTCGTGCCCGCACATGGCGCAAAAGTCTGTATCAACATCAAGGTCCTCATCGTGGTACGCGCGGGCTGTGTCTGGGTCAAAGCTCAACTCAAAGTGCTTCTCCCAATTCAACGCGGCGCGGGCTTTGGTGAGTTCATCATCACGATCGCGCGCGCCTGGAATGCCGAGCGCGACATCTGCTGCGTGAGCCGCAATTTTGTAGGCAATACAGCCTTGTTTCACGTCATCCTTCTTCGGTAGGCCTAAGTGCTCTTTGGGAGTCACGTAGCAAAGCATGCTGGCGCCGTGATAGCCCGCGGCAGTGGCGCCGATGCAACTTGTGATGTGGTCATAGCCCGGAAAGATGTCTGTCACGAGCGGACCAAGTACATAGAACGGCGCGCCGTGACAAAGCGTGCGCTGCAATTTCATGTTGAATTCAATCTGATCAAACGGAACATGCCCTGGCCCCTCAACCATGACTTGCACGCCCATGCGCCACGCGCGCTCGGTGAGTTCACCAATGGTCTCCAACTCCGCCAACTGCGCGCGATCCGTTGCGTCGGCCAGTCCGCCAGGTCGAAGGCCATCACCAATTGAGAAGGTGACATCATGCCGGCGCAGCACTTCGCAGATTCGCTCCCAACCGTCATACATTGGATTCTGCTTGTTGTTCACCAGCATCCACTTTGCTAGTAGCGACCCACCGCGGCTGACAATCCCAATCAGGCGCCGCTTGATGAATGGCAAGTGCTCGCGCAGCACGCCGGCATGAATAGTAAAGTAGTCAACACCCTGCCGAGCCTGGTGCTCAAGCGTCTCCAGGATCATGGCCTCGTCCAAGTCTTCCAGCTTGCGCCCAATGATCATGGAATAGATCGGGACAGTGCCGATCGGTACCGTGCTATTGCGAATCAACGCGTCGCGGCATTCATCAAGGTTGCCGCCGGTGGAAAGGTCCATGACCGTATCCGCGCCCCATTTCTCGGCCCATTTCAGCTTTTCCACCTCTTCATGCGTACCACTTGAAACTGGGGACGCACCCATGTTGGCATTGATTTTCGTCTTCGATGCACGCCCGATCGCCATCGGATCAAGTCCATAGCCAAGGTGTGCAATGTTCGCGGGAATCACCATGCGACCCGCGGCAATCTCATCGCGCACCTGTACGGCGGACAGGTGCGGCTCGCGCTCTGCCACTCGACGCATCTGTGCGGTGATGATGCCAAGCCGTGCGCTTTCGAGTTGTGTGATTGGCACAAACCCCTTGGGGTGAGCAACACGCATCCACTCACCGCGCGCACTGACAAAGTCCACCGAACTATGCGAGGCGCCATGGATGCCGTTGGTGGCGCCTCCAGTTGTGGGCGCGGACAGGCGCGTATATGACCACCCTGGTGGCAAGAAATCCCACGCCGTTTGACTACTTGGCGCAGGCATCCCGGGCGTATCGGGTGAACTGAAGGCCAATGGACCGCCAATGTCAGCGCTCCGCGCAAAGCTTCCAGGCGATGTGCCCTGCGCGTCGGTTGATGGGTTGAATGCCCCATGAAGGGGAAGGGCGTATCCAGTTGCGGTGCTGATCATGTGTTCATCCTCATGGAAATGGTGGTCAAGCGACACTCACCGCGAGACAAACCAGCATGAGGATGAATAGCAACCCGCGTGCGTGCGGAAACTGCTATTCGCTTCCCTACGCCGGTACGAACCGGGTCAGGTTCCGCGGGTACTTCTCAGCGGACCACCAGTGCGGCCGCGCCCCGAGCGAATGACCAAAGTCTATGCCTCAGGTCACGTTGGATGGGTCACGAGTCACGCTTGAATGCGCAATTATCAAGGGTATTACGCTTTGCAATTTGACATTTATCCAGATAGGAATAGTATTCAAGTGCCTTTCGCATACGTCCGATACGAGCAATTCGTGCTTGTTAAGAAAGGCCTCCATTTGACGTGGTGAGGCCAAATTTGTTTGCTTTGATACGTGTTTATTGGTGTCGGTTGATGGTCACAGTATTCCACGTCCGGGGAGCTGGAGAAATCCAGTGGGGGCATTTCGAGCACTTGTATTCGTATCAAGTGCAAGAAAATTCCGGGGGCCGGCGCAGCGTCCGCAATCGCGGGCGAGTTTCGCGCCTGGCAGTGGACCCGTTGCTCAATCCCCCAACACCATGCTTCACAGCCCGCCACGCTTTTCAGACCCTTCACTTCCACCACTCGACGAAGCGGATCGGAAGATCATTGGAATCCTGCAACTTGATGGTCGCGCCTCTGGACGCGAGCTTGCGCAACAAACTGGCATCTCAGAGGCGAATGTCAGCCGGCGCCTTGCGCGCTTAATTGAAGAGAAGTCGGTTCGAGTACTTGGCTTCGTACCGCCGGAATTCCTCGGGCTACAGACACAGTTCATGGCATATCTCCGCGTCAATGGCAGCACCGATGCAGCCGCCGCGAGTCTCCTAGCGCACCCGCAATTCTCGTACATCAGTGCCGCACTAGGAGTGTGGGACTTAATTGTTTACGGAACAGCGTGCGACTCGATCGAAATGGTCTCGCTCATCGATCATGCCATTGTTGCCAACCGATTGATCCACGACTCCGAGCTACATATTGTCCTTGAGTTTCCCGACGCGCAACGTGGTCACCCGTCACCCATCGCGCAGAGCGAGCCCCGCAACATCGACCGCACTGATCGACAGATCATTCGCCACGTCCAACAGGATGCGCGCATGTCATTCACTGATATCGCGCTTCGCACGAATATTTCTGCTACGAGTGCAGCTGATCGATTACGCAAGCTCATGAGTGACCAAGTCCTCCGTGTCATCACACTTCCGGATCCAACGCGTATCGCGATGAATCTCTCTGGGCTCGTGAACATCATCACCAGTATTCCAACGCGCGAGTTGGCCGCTGAACTCGCCAAACTGCCAGAACTATCGTTTCTTAGCATAGTGAGCGGGCGGTTCCAGATTGCGGCGGAATTCAACGTCCGCGACGACGCTCACTTTGACGAGCTGCGAATGAAAATCCTCGCGACGCCTGGCGTCCATCGGATTGAGATTTCCATCCATAGAAAGTTGTATCGACAGCACTTCTCATGGGGCACTGCGGACGCGGAGTGATACTGCGCCGAAGATGCTTGGCGCGCGGCTACGCACATTGCGGCTATCGTTTGTCGCATGGACAGTATCACACTCATTCGTGAAACACACACTTGGATGCGCTGGCTCACCGGGCGCACCCTTGATGCCGCCGCTGCCTTGCCTGAAGCCGACTTCCGGCGGGACTTCCCGATTGGATGCGGAAGCATTCACGGCACATTGACGCACTTGATGGGAGCGGAGCGGATTTGGATCGGCGCTCTACAGGGCGATGCAACCGCAACAATGGCTTCTCCCAATGAGTTTCCAACCATCTCCGCGATTCGGACAGCGTGGCCATTGATCCGCGGGCGGTGGGATGAATATCTCCATCAATTGACGAACGCCGAATGCAATCAGGTCGTCGTTCGTGTTCGAGACGGCAAGGAGTTCCGCCAGCTCGCCCGCGATGTCTTGGTGCAACTGCCAACACATGCGCTGTATCACAACGCACAGATTTCATTCATGTTCCGACAGATGGGGCACTCGCTTCCAGACTCAAGTTGGATCGTGTGGCGGCGCGAACAACTCGCGCAAGCAACCTCATGAGTACGCCGGATAGCCCGTACGCAATCACTCTCGCGGATGTCACTGCGGCAGCCGATCGGATCGCGTCGCACGTATGGCGAACGCCCGCCATCGACAGCGATGCACTGCAGGAGTTAACCGGGCGGACAGTGGTATTGAAGTGCGAATCGATGCAGCGCACCGGAAGTTTCAAGATTCGCGGCGCAACCAACGCGGTTCGCAGCATTCTGGAGGCCGATGCCACGCGCGGCGTGGTCACTCATAGTTCAGGCAATCACGCATTAGCGCTTGCTACAGCAGCGGCGGAGCGAAGCATGCCCGCTCACGTCGTTATGCCTGAAAACGCCTCGCCATCCAAGCGCGCCGCCGTCGTGCGAGCGGGCGCGCATGTGGTCACCTGTGGAAATTCTGGAGCAGAGCGCGAGGCGATGGCTGCCGAAGTTCAGGCGCACACTGGAGCCACTATGGTCCCACCCTTCGACCACCCATGGGTCATGGCTGGACAGGGAACAATCGCACTGGAAATTCTGGAGCAGATTCCGAACGCCGGCACGCTGGTGATTCCCGTAGGCGGCGGCGGCATGTTGGCAGGAATGGCGATCGCTGCTCGTGCTTTGCGACCAGACATTCGAATCATTGGCGCGGAACCAGAACTCGCCGGTGATGCCGCCGAGTCGAAGCGCACCGGAAGGCGTGCTCCGCAACGACCGCCCGTGACTATCGCCGATGGTCTGCGAACATCGCTTGGCGAACTCACGTTCCCCGTCATCCGAGACCTCGTGGATGACATTGCTTTGGTTTCCGAGGACGAGATCATTGCCGCCATGCGCATCATCTTCACGCGCGCCCAGTTGGTCATTGAGCCGAGCGCAGCGGTGGGTGTTGCAGCAATCCTCGCTGGTCGTACTGGGGGCAACATGAACGCGCCCACGGTGTGCGTTCTCTGCGGAGGGAATGTTGACTTGATGCACCTACCGTGGTCAGCACTGCCAGCCTGATAGGCGCTACGAACTCAACTCCAGTGCGACAGAAGCAACCCAAGGTCTGCACCATTCGTGGTGCCGTCGTTGTTCAAATCCGTTGGTCCTGGTTGACCCCAACCGGAAAGCAACAGACCGAGATCGGCTCCATCCACAACGCCGTCGTGGTTGATGTCGCCAACGATCGGGGCGGGGATTCCATTCATGACCAAGCTGGAAGTTCCAACGGTGGCGCTTGTTCCATCGGAGAACGTGCCGCTAATCAGTAGGTGAGCCACCTGGCCAGAAGGAAAGACGGTTGGAAGGTCAAACGGCGCACTTACCAACGGCGGGGGCGCAGGAACTGGAACGGTCTCATTGATGGACCCCTGCGATGTGAGGCTGATGGTGTTACCAACGATGGTGAATGTTCCAGTCAAAGCCATTGCTGCTGGCGAGCTGTTGGTGAATGGCTGTGCAAGCGCCGTCCCGGATACTGAGACCGTCACTGGAACGGTCACGGCGAACGCCCATGTTCCGTCCGTATTGAGTGTTGCGGCACCAATCGCAGGACCAGACTGCGCGGCCGTCGCCGCGGTCAATGATCCGCTGTCAACCGGAATCTCCACATTTGTCAATCCAATGAAAGTCGACGTTGGCTGCGCAGTGTGAAACGATGAGTAGGTAAGCAGCATCGAGGTGCTGATCGTTCCGGTCTGACCAGCGAGCGTGTCGACGAGAAGGTTCGTGACATCAACAATACCTGTTGCTGGATTGAAGCCGAACTGAAACGCTCCCGTTGGATGCGTATTGGTGATAGTCACCTTTGGCTTCACCGTTGATGAGAATGGAATCGCGTTATTGCCGGAGCCACCAAAGAGGCCGGGCAGCGTGCGCGTGCCGGTTTCGTTGGTGACTGCAACGTAATTTCCAATCCAAGTACCAGCAAGCGGAATTTGAATGAGTGTCTGTTGCGAGTAGGTACTCGCCGGCGCAACAGTGCAATTCCATCTCGTCTCGGTGGCGTTGGCGGAACTACCGGCCATGAACAGAATGCCAGTGACAATCGCGGTTGATAGCATCTTGGTCATAGGTGAAACCTAGCACGAATCTTCAGAAAATCCAACAATAGGGGTGCATTCAGACCAATCAGATGGGCTACCCCTGAGACCAAAGCCCGAGCAGCAGCCCCAAATCGGCACCATTCACCTGTCCGTCGAAATTCAGGTCACCGATGAGCGGATGCGCCGTTCCAAACTCGCCCAACAGGATTCCTAGGTCGGCGCCATTTACAAAGCCGTCCTGATTGAGATCTGCAATCGGAGCGCATGAGAGGCACTCATGCCGCAGCCAGTAGTTGTTTCCATCAAATCCAGGAAGCACGGGTGGATCATCAGGTGGCGGCGGATTCGCCGGGTCTGGCTCGGTGCACGGCTCACCGCTTCGAATTGGACCAATATCCATCCCCAATGTAACCACCGCATACCACGGACCACCAGTGATCGTTACCTGTTGCACAATTGGCGCGCATCGACCGCCAAACATGATCGAGCGCGTCTCCAAGGGACCACTCATGGGCCCGCGCATCAGATGCAATTCAGCCGGGAACTCCGCATCAAGTATGAGGCGAATGTCTCTTGAACCTGTGCCGCCACCGAGCGTGTACCAGTCTGTATCACGCGGAGATCCGGTAGTGCAAGAGCCTGCAACAGTCTGGCCAGCTAGCAATTGCGAGACGGATCCGAATCGCGTTGCTCCGTCATTTGTGTGGAGATAGCAGAGCTCGTCATTCGGACGCGCGCCGACAGGAAGAGTGACTGTGCAGGGCGGAAGACCACACAGTGCAGCCGCTCGAGCAACGCACACCCAATCCCATGTTGCGCCATCGCAATATCCATCGAGAGGCGTGACACGACCGCAGCAATCCGGATCCTCGCAGCCGGGATCGGCATGCACAACATTGCACGGACCGTATGTGGGACACACAAGACCATTGCATTCCGCATCGGCAAGGTCAACGCACACTTGATCCCAAGTCACAGTGCAACAATCGGGCGAAAGACTGCACACTGCATCGCAGCACGGCGTGGTGAAGCAGCCCGGATTCGCATGCACCTCATCGCATCGACCGCCGCCACCACTTGGTCCACATGCGGGCGGCGGAACGAGCGATGCCGTGGCAGGTAATGCGCCCGGATCAGGGCCAAATCCCGCTAATTGACGCGCAATGACACAGGCCGCGGAATCGCCGATGGAGTACTCGGTTGCCAACACCGCCGGCTCGGATTTCGTCCGCTTCTGATCCTCAGTGGTAAATGCACCACCGCCGCAATTACGAAGATTTCGATAGCCAAGCGCGTACTGCCCAGCGATGTCTGCCTCGATCAGATCGAGATCGCAGTCGCCATCAATATTCACCGCAAGAAAGTGCCGCGCGAAACTGGAATAACCAAGCGAGATGGGCGCCGCAAAGGCGATACCCGCGGGGGTTGAATCGTTTCGCCACACCAAGATGTTTCCGCCAAGCACTGTGCTCGTGACTGCGTCAAGATCGCCGTCGCCGTCAAAGTCCGCGAGCAGCGCGGCCCAGTGATAGCCGCCCGTTATTTCGCCTGCCTTCACTGCATTACCAAATCCGCCCGCGCCATCATTTCGAAAGATCACCATGGGCTGCGCGGGAGTTGTGGACAAGAGTGGCGCAAGAATGTCCAAGTCGCCATCGCCGTCTACATCGCCAAGGTCGAAAGTGACTATGGCCGGCTGAGTAATGCCCGTGAAGTCTGGCGCAAGCCAAGAGGTGGGAGGAAGAAAGGTTCCACCAGCCTGTCCAAAGAACACATCAAAGCGCCGCGTGCCGATACATCCAACAACGAGGTCGGTGCGACCATCGGCGTTGAGATCGCCCGCGAGCACATCTTGCGGCCCCGGGATGCCGCCGCTCCACCCATCCACTCGAATGCGCTGCGAGACAGTGAAACTTCCGGCACCATTATTGAGAAGGATCGCGATGTGCTCACTTCCATAGCAAGAAACGGCGAAATCAATATCACCGTCTCCGTCAAAGTCGCCCTTGGCGATTGACCTCGGCTCACGATCGAGTTGTATGAGTTCCGCTGGCCCCATGAGTCCGCTTGCAGCGCGACGCATCACCTGCAATCGCCCTGAGTATGAACGAATCACGAGTACCAACTCATCTGCACCGTCACCATTGATGTCGGCGGCGATTGCGTCATCAACTTGACCATCAACAACGATGGTCTGCAAAGGACCTGGAGTGCCATCTGCATTGATAGTGCACCAATTAAGTAACTTTGCAATATCTCGGCCAGGTAGGACCAAGTCTTTCTTTCCGTCGCCGTCCATGTCAAACAACCGGGCGCGTGTCGGATAGTGCGACGGAGTGCACTCAACATAAAAGTCGGGTTCAGCAAAGACGATCTCTGCATGCGATGCTGGCGCGATCCATGCGAACGTCGCCACTGCGATCAATTCGCAAGCGGAGCGCCATTGGCAAGGGAGTCTCTGCAATTTCGTAATCATGCGTTGATTCAATGCTGGCAGGTACGGTCGCTGTTGTTGTGCCGGACGCGTTGTTCGCACGCGTCGCGCTGTTCATCCAAACGGATCGCCTGTACTACGAATCAGGAACTCACTTCGTTCGCGCGGCGGGGGCTTCTTTCGCGGGCAATTTCGCAATCATTTCGTCCACCTTCGCCAATCGCTGGCGATGCCGATCGACATTGGGCTCCAACAACGTCAGCGCCTGAATGTGCAGCCGCGCGGTCGGCAAATCTCCTGCTTCAACGGCAATTGCGGCCACGAATTCCCGCGCCGCAGGGTCATACGCCCTAATTCTCGCCGCTTTGGTGGCATGTTCAAGCGCCAAAGGCAGATTCTTCCGTACCCGCTCAATACGTGCCAGTTCCATGGCAAAATTGGCGTCATTATCGGAATAACTGTCCAGGATCTCTAGATGCGGCACCGCTGCCGCCGAGTCACCGGCTGCGAGTGCCGCCTTGGCTAACACGCGGTGCGGCCATGGGTCGATCGGGCGAAGGGCGGAGTAGGCAGCCAAACGCTCAAGCGCTGCGGCGTCGGGGGCAGCATCACCCTTCAGACGCCGCCGCAGCCAGAGCTCCAGAAGGTCTGGATGCGCCGGATGTTTGACGAGTAGCGCATCAAGCCGCGCAGCATCAATTTCCACCGCGCCTTCTGCAGCGCCAGTTTCCGCGCGGACCTCATCAACCATCATCGCCATTGACGGCTCGGCCAGCATGCCCCAGGATCGCAAATCTTTTTCTGCATATGCCCCGAAGCGCTTCATGAATTCCGCTCTATCAACCTGAAGTACATCAGCAAATGCCCTGCCCTCCACTGTGCCATCGCGGTACAGCGCAAGCAACTTGAGAATCGCATCGCGCCCCCATTGCTTCTCAATGAATTCCACCATCCATGCGCCTTGCGCATATGCCTGTGTTCGATCTGTCTTCTTCTTTGGCCTCACAAATGCCTGATTTATGGAGTCGAGGTCAAAGAGCGTTCCCGAATCAAACGCTTGCGCCAAGAGCAACACGCTGTCCCATGAACGTGGTCGCGTTTCCAAGTGTGTGGCAAGTGCTTCAGTAAACCAATGAGGAATCCGGTTGCGCGTCTGCTCGAGTGTGACTGTGTGGACATATTCGTGCCGCAATACTTCTAGCCAGTCAAATGTGCCAAGATGTAGTTGCGGAGCGCCCTCGCGCGGCGCTTCCAGTGCAATGAGCGGACCTGTGCTTGCTGCAATCGTGTGAATCCACGGCATTCCAGTAATGCGAACAGCAAAGCTCTTGTGATCTGGATGCAGTTCAATGATTGTTGGACGACCAGGCACATGCCCGAGCCATCCTGTGATATCTCCGTGCATCGCATCAAGCGCTGCTGGCATCCACGCAGCAAGCGCTTCGTCAATTCCCGGCTTGCAACGCACCACAAAGTGCTGACCATCGAAGTGCTTCCAGTCCGCCAATGCCTCTGCAAGTGTCAGGCTATGCCTCGCTCGCTGGTCGAACGCGTCAAGCGATACCGCGAGACGCAGTGCTTTAAGGGCTTCCGCATCGCGGCCTGCCTGCATTTCAAGCAGACCAAGTTCCGCGACCGGCGCGCTCCATCCCGGCGCACGCTTCGCTGCCTCACCCAGCGCGGCGGACGCTTCTTCGTACTGCCGCGCGAGCGCCAAGAATCTTCCAGCTTCATATTGCCCCAATGGAGAGCCCGGCATCAACCGATCTAATTCGGCAAGCCGCGCTGCGAGCGCCGTCATATCGAAGCGCATGCCGTCCGCTGCAGCGCGCAATGCAAGTGCTTGGCGGTGCCCCGGGAAGCGCGCGAGCAATGGGTCGAGCACGGCGATGGCAGCGGCAGCGTCGCGCGACTGCAGCGCCGATTCCGCGTCAAGGAGCGTTGCCTTTGGATCGGTGCGATTGATAGCGCGCAAATGTGTTGCCGCCTGACGCGCACCGTCAAAGTCAAAGGTCTGGACAGCAACGCGACCAAGCAGTTGAAGTGCCTCACCGCTGCGCAGATCGCGGCCGAGCGCTTCCTGCAATGCAGCGACGCCATCTTCAAATCGCTCTTTCTCCACGAGAAATCGCCCCTCAAGCAGCCGAGGACGTGGATCGAGCTGATCGGCATCACGAAGTTTCGCAAGCGCATCAAGCATCGACTGCCAGTCACGCGAAGGTCGACCTTCCAAGCGCGCGAGCAAAGCGGTGGCTTCGATGGCATCCATTCGTTCGTCGCGCGTAGCGCCATCGCGCTCACCTGCCGTCTTTGCCGCGCGCGCGGCTGCGGTGCCGTCCGCCGTGCGACCAAGCGCATCAAGTGCGAGCGCGCGCATGAGTAAACCTCGAGAATCTGTGGAACTTTCGAGTGCAGAGAGAGCATCTTGTGGTCGTCCTGCTGCAACCATTGCTTCTGCGCGGACCGCAGCGGGAGCGGCAGGATCAGTAAGCGCAGGAGAGTCGAAGTCGGCAATAGCGAGCGCCGCCCGGGCCCGATCAGCCGGCGTAAGCAGATCACCTTCGTCCCATGTGCCATGCCGCAAGCGGAGTGCCGCGCGTTCAGAATCGGTAATGGCCGGGCTCTGCAGCGCAAGGCGAACTGCCGGCGATAGTTCCACTTTGGGCGGCACGGCCTGCGCATGCACGAAGCGCGCGCACGCAATCGCTACGAGTAACGCCAAACCACGCAGCAGCACCACTGATGCGCGCGGCGATTGTGCGCGCTTCATGTTCACGGCATGTTTCCTGCGCCAGGAGCAGCTGCTAGCGGTCGCTCATCAACGCGCCACCCGTTCGTTACTTCGGACCCCAAGGAAAGTAATGCTCGTTGCGCGTCATCGATTCCGCCATTCATCGTCGCCCCACGAAGTGAAACCACTGTCTTTCCAGACTTCCGCTGCGCTTCTACGCCCACCGGCACAAGTGATTCTGCGTCGTACCACACAGACGCCTCCACGAGGTCTCGATCAGCCATGCCGGGCTTCGGCTTCAAACACACGCCAACAATCGGGCGCGCGGATTTCAGAAGAAGCCCTGAACTTGGCGCAGTAGCCAACGATGCATCGAAACGCGCCAGCACATCCGCACGACGCTGTCCAATCGGAAGCGGCACCGGACCATCGCCCGGCTTCAGCGGGTCGTACTGCTCGCCCGCGCGCGCAAGTTGCCGACGCACCAACGTGCGTTGCTTGAAATCTGCCTCAGTGAGCCAGCCATCCGCGTAAATGTATCGAACCGGGCGTTCGTCCATGCGACCGCTTCCATCGATGAATTTCTCAAACACCACAGCGAACCGTCGCGTTGACGGCTTTCCTTCGTCTTGCACGAACACCACTTGCCCCAAGCGCCGCTCGGTATCGCCAGTGACATCATCGGTGGTCTCAAGTGTGATATTCGCGCGAAAGTCCCGAAGTGAATCGGAAGTGCGCTCCACTGCAGTGAGCAGTGCGTCTGCATCTGCGAAACGCGGTAATGCTGGAGCCGCAGGTACACTCGGGGCATCGAGCACGCGCTGCTTCGGCGCGGGTGGAACTTCAGTTTCGGGCGCTGGTGGCGCAACAACTGAACATGACATAACCACCAAGGCACATGTTGCCGCCTTCACTGAATGGCCACGAAAGAGCTGCTTCAGACATGTCATGAGCTAAACGATACGCGCCTCAGTCAAGCCGGGATTGGCACATGCTCAATGATGTCGAGGCCAAATCCATGGAGTCCGGGCATCGGCTTCGGGTGATTGGTCAATATCCGTAATTGAGAAAGTCCAAGGTCCCGCAGAATCTGCCCGCCCACACCAAAAAGACGCGCATCCATCGGATTGCTTCCGCCGCCGATGCCGTCCACGCGCGTCAAGTCTGGGGCATTGACATCATCGCGGTCTGGTCGCCGAATGCGCGCCAGACGACCCGGCAAATCAACTCCCGCGCCCTCGGTGCGCAGATAAACCAGCACGCCCTCACCTGCATTGGCGATCGCGCGCAGGCTTGCACGAATCGTCTCTTGCCCGGCTGTTTCCGATGAACTCCAACGCACGCCAAAGACGTCAGAAAGTATCTCTCGTCGCTGCATACGCACCAACACCGGATCAACACGTGCCTTGGCAACTCCGCGTTGATCAAGATCACCGATTCCGCCCAAACACAATGCAACATGGGGGAGCGCATCAATCTCGCTCTCCCATGCAAACAGCGTGAACGTTCCCTCTGGCGTTTCCACCTTCGCGCCATGCACTGGTTCCACACGACGCACTAAGCCTTCGGCACCAAGTCGGTGTCGAATGATCTGCTCCACGCTGCACATCTTCAATCCATATTGTGTGCATATCCGTTCCAAATCCGGAACGCGCGCCATCTCGCCATCTTCGCGCACCACTTCAATAATGGCCGCCGCTGGTTTCAACCCGGCGAGCTTGCACAAGTCAACGCTCCCCTCAGTCTGCCCAGTGCGAACCAGTACTCCGCCATCGCGCGCGCGCAGCGGATTGATGTGCCCAGGGCGAACAAAGTCATCGCGACGAATCGCCGGATCGATGAGCATCTGAATAGTCTTGGCCCGATCCTTGGCGCTGATGCCGGTACCAACACCATGGCGAGGATGTCCGTCAATACTCACCGTGAATGGTGTGCCGCGGAGACTGGTGTTGCTTGCGGTTTGCGCATGTAAATCCAGGCGGTCACAAGTAGCGCCATCAAGGCTTACACAGAGATATCCGCCACCGATGCGCGTCAGGAAATTCACCATTTCCGGCGTTACAAATTCGGCGGCCACAACAAAGTCGCCCTCATTCTCACGGTTCTCGTCATCAACGAGGACGATCGCCTTGCCGGCGCGCAGGTCTGCGAGAATCTCAGAGATCGGGCACAGGGGCATAGGGTGAACAGGTTAGGCGAAGTGGGGTGCCGGGATGGCAATACCATTTCCAC
>Ga0114971_10001446_pt1 | contig 16151 bp, 17 predicted proteins | sample M_140625_MF_Meta_FD_87320 | JGI IMG/M metagenome (GOLD analysis project Ga0114971, IMG submission 87320) | Freshwater microbial communities from Lake Montjoie, Canada to study carbon cycling - M_140625_MF_MetaG | ecosystem: Environmental > Aquatic > Freshwater > Lake | place: Lake Montjoie...
GGTCTTGCGCCAGATCACGTCGTTCAGGATCCAGAACCCTAGGTCCTGCAGCGTCGCGCCAACGCGGAAGATGTTGTGGTAGCTGCCGATAACCCACAGGGCACCGTCGTCCTTCAGGACGCGGCGAGCCTGGGTAAGCCACTCACGCGTAAATTTGTCGTAGGCCTCAAAACTGGCGAACTGGTCCCAATGGTCGTCGACGGCGTTGACCTTGGAATTGTCTGGGCGCAGTAGGTCGCCGCCGAGCTGCAGGTTGTAAGGCGGATCGGCAAACACCAGGTCAACGCACTTGTCAGGCAGGCTGCGCATCGTATCGATGCAGTCGCCTTGCAGAATGGTGTCGAGCGGCAGGGGGCGTGCTGGATTCATGGTGAATCCTTGCCGTTCGCAGGGTTTCCGCCCCGTTAGGAAATATGGTTACCGGGGTTTTAACGCGCTGGCCGTCGCGGAGGTTTCGACCGGGCCCGCGTCCTTCAGCAGCAATTTGATCGGGGCCCAGCTCATCCGGTGTTCGGGGCAGGGGCCCATGGTCTTTAACGCCGCGATATGCGCCGGCGCGCCATAGCCCTTGTGGCGGGCGAAGCCATAGCCGGGATATTGGCTGTCCATCGCCTCCATCAGCCGGTCGCGCGCGACCTTGGCCAGGATCGAGGCCGCGGCGATGGACTTTGACTTGCCGTCGCCGCCAATCACGGTCTTGATCGGGCAGGGCAGTTTGAAGGCGTAGTTGCCATCCACCAGGGCATAGGCTGGCTCGACGCTCAGGGCGGCGATGGCCCGGCGCATAGCGAGGCCGGTGGCGTGCAGGATATTGAGCTCGGCAATTTCCTCGACCGTGGCGAACCCGATGCCAAAGGCCAGGGCCATGGTCTTGATCTCGACCTCCAGCGCGCAGCGGCGGGCGTGGCTCAACTTCTTGGAATCATCGAGCCCCTTGGGGATCTGATCGGGATTGAGGATCACTGCCCCTGCGCTGACCGGGCCGGCCCAGGGTCCGCGCCCAGCCTCGTCTACACCGCAAATCAGCCCATGCGAGGCATAGGTCTTTTCTAGCACCATGTCGGGACCGGCGGTCATACGGCGCCCATAGCCTTAATCGGGGCGTGCCGGAAGCAACGGTCGGTGTGGTCATTGACCATGCCTGTGGCCTGCATGAAGGCGTAGACAATTACGGGCCCGCAAAACTTGAAGCCCTTGGCTTTCAGCGCCTTGGACATGGCGATGCTCTCGGCGGAGCTCACCGTGGCGGGATCGCCGTGCCTGTGGCCCGTCTGGATCGGCCTGCCGCCAACGAAGCTCCATAGCCAGGGGCTGAATGTGTCGCCGCTTGCCTGGATATCGAGGAAGATTTTCGCACCGCTGATGGCCGCATCGATCTTGGCGTTTGAGCGGATAATGCCAGCGTCGGTCATAAGGCGCATGCGATCCGCCGCGCCATAGGCCGCAACCTTCACCGGATCGAAATCATCGAAGGCGGCGCGGAACGCCCCACGCTTCTTCAGGATAGTGATCCAGGAAAGACCGGCCTGGAAACCATCCAAGACCAGTTTTTCCCAAAGCGCGTGGGAATCGCGCTCAGGCATCCCCCACTCCGCGTCGTGGTAGGCCTCATAGAGGGCGTTGCCGTTCATGCCCGGCCAGGTGCAGCGAATCGTCTCGGTGGACATGCTGAGAGAGTGGCGAGCTGGCGCTGATCCTGGCAATGTTGCCGCATGTTCGAAAGCTTCAATCACGACCGGATCAACACCGGTGAGACCGTCATTGATGTCCGCCATGGTGGCTCGGGCCCGCCGCTGCTGTTGCTGCACGGTTTTCCTCAGACCAAGGCGATGTGGGCGCAGTGCGCCGCTGACCTCGCGCGCGACTTTACCGTCTATGCCGCCGACCTGCGCGGCTATGGCGACAGCGGCAAGCCGCCGTCCACGCCCGACCACGAGCCCTATTCTAAGCGCGCCATGGCCCGCGACATGCTGGCCCGGATGCGCCACTTCGGCCATGCGCAGTTCAATATCGCCGGTCACGACCGCGGCGGGCGGCTGGCCTATCGCCTGGCGTTGGATTTCCCTCAGGCGGTAAGCAAGCTGGCGGTGCTCGACATCTTGCCGACCCTGACCTGCTACACGCAGGTTCCTGGCATGACCTTCGGCTTGGACTACTGGCATTGGTACTTCCTACCTCAGCCCGCGCCCTTGCCTGAGCACATCATCGCGCTGGACCCGGATCTGATCCTATTTCGCGGCCGTAATCGCATGCTGTTCGCGGAGGCTGCCCGGGAAGACTACAGCCGCGTCGGCCGAGATCCCGAGACGGTCCACGCCATGTGTGAATGTTACCGCGCCGGCGCGACCTGCGACCTGGAGGCCGACCGCCAAGACTATGGCGTGCGCAAGATCGCCGCGCCCATGCTGGTGTTGTGGGGCGGCCAAGGTGCCGTGCATTGTTGGGGCGATGTGGTGCAGACTTGGCAGGAATGGGCGGATGACGTGCGCGGCTTCCCGCTCGACTGCGGCCACTACCTGCCAGAGGAAAAGCCGGCAGAGACCACGGCGGCCCTGCGGCAGTTTTTTCTAAGCTAGGCCACGCCGAGCCAGATCACATGCCGAGCACCCTTGCCCTTCCGATGGGCGTGGACGCGCTCTTCGGTTACCGTAAACCCGGCTTGGTTCATCCGGCGTAAGAAAGCTTCATCGGGCATGGCCGACCAGACCGCCAGAATCCCGCCCGGTTTCAGGGCGCGACGGGCGGCAGCCAGGCCCGTTGCCCGATAAAGGCCGTCGTTGGCGACCCGATCCAGTCCGCCAGGTCCGTTGTCGACGTCGAGCAGGATGGCATCATAGGCCTTTGAGGCGGCATTGATTGGGATGGCGACATCGCCCTCAAGGATGACAACGCGCCGATCATCAAGGCAGCCGCTGAAGAGCTCCGCCATCGGGCCGCGCGCCCAGTCGATCACTGCGGGCAGAAGTTCGGCCACCTCCACCCGCGAGAGCGCGGGCAGAACCTCCAGAGCGGCGCGCAAGGTGAAGCCCATGCCAAGGCCGCCGATCAAGAGCCGGGGTGCGGGGCGGTCCTTAAGGCGTGCGCAGGTCAGGGTGGCCAGGGCCTGTTCTGATCCGCTCATCCGACTGTTAATCAGCTCGATGCCCCCGGTCATGATCGAATATTCATTGCCGCGCTGCATGAGGCGCAGCCGATTTTCGCTGCCCGAGATTGTGGAAGAGCCCAGTTCGACCCAGGGAATCACAAGGTCAGCCAACCTGGCTGTTCGATCTTCACCGGTCGCCCAGCCGCGCTGAGGTCGCCGTCTGCGATCCGATCCAGGCGTATCAAGGCCAGGGCACGACCGTCACGGCCACTCAAAACTTCGCCGGCACGGTGCTCGCCGCTGCGGATTTCCGTGCCGTGCGGCGGAGCGGGGCCGTCAAACCCGATGGGCAGTGTGCGGCTCTTGATCTGGCCGCGCCGTTTCATGCGCGAGGCGATTTCCTGGCCGATGAAACAGCCCTTGTGGAAGTCGATAGCGCCCAGCAGGTCGAGGTCTGCTTCCAGGGCATAAAGCTGGTCGCTACCCCAGTCCGCCGGTCCCGGCACGCCGAGCTTGAGGCGGCGGGCGTCGTATTGGCCCAGATCGGCCTCGCCCGGATCGGCTCGCCCGTAGGCTCGCCAGCCTAGCGCGGGAAGGCGCGGGTCAGCGATCCAGCCCGCTTCCGGTGGCGCGCCTTCGAACATGGCGCTCACCGCGCGGTCGTCGGGGTTGAGCGCGACTTTTGCGCGCAGGCGGTACAGCGTCAGGCGTTGGATCAGGGCCTCACGCCCGTTTGCCGGACAGTCGATCAGACAGCCGTCTGGCTCGCCTAGCAGGAACAGATCGAATAATATGCGCCCCTGCGGGGACAGAAGTAGGCCGTAGCGCAATTCGCTAGGGCGGAGGGTTTCCACATCCTGGCTGACTAGCCCTTGCAGGAAGCCGCGCCAGTCGGGTCCGGTTACGGCGATCAAGGCCCGGTCGGTTAGGGGGATCGGATAGCTCATGGCCCAGATGTGGCGCGGCTGGGGCGTTAATGCCAGTGCTAGGCGCCAAACATCTGCGATCTCGCCTATGATCCGGTGATGGTGACGCGGTCCTTCCCGATTCTGTTCATAACCTCGACGCGGATCGGCGACGCCGTGCTGTCGTCGGGGCTGATTCGCAGGCTGGCTGACGAGCTGCCGGACGCCCGTTTCACCATCGTGGCGGGGCCGCTGGCCGCGCCGCTGTTCGAAAATACCCCCAATCTCGACGCCCTGATCGTGACGGAAAAGCGCCCGCTGGGCATGCATTGGTACCGGCTTTGGCGCCAGGTGCGCCAAACGTCCTGGGGCCTGGTGGTGGATTTGCGGGGCTCAATTATCTCCAACATCCTGCGCCGCAAAAAGCGCGCGGTGCATCGGCGAAACGCCCATGACGTCCACAAGGTGCTGGAGGCTGCCCATCTGTTGGGTCTCGACGACAACCCGCCAGCGCCATTCCTCTATGTTGACGACGCTCGCCGTCGGCATGCCCAGGACATCACCGCCGGTGACGGGCCTATCCTGGCGCTTGGACCCGCGAGCAACTGGGTCGGCAAGGTCTGGCCAATCGAACGCTTCGCCCAGACGGCGATCCGCCTGCTGGGCGAGGATGGGCCTCTGGCGGGCGGCCGTCTGATGATCCTGGGTGGGCCGGACGATGTACGGACCGTCGAAGAGCTCAAGCGATCACTGACCAAGGGCCGCGTCATTGACCTGACGGGGCAGGTCGATTTGTTGACCGCCTATGCCTGCCTCAGCCACGCCCGACTTTATATCGGCAACGACAGCGGGCTGATGCACCTGGCCGCTGCGGCGGGTACCCCAACCTTGGCCCTATTTGGGCCTTCGGATGAACGGCTCTATGGCCCATGGGGCGCGCATGTCAGGGCGCTGCGCGGGCCTCGCAGTTTCGAGCAGTTCAAGCAGATCGATCCCGACCTCTCGCAGTCGATCCGGCACATGAGTGATCTTCCTGTCGATTCCGTGGTGGAAGCGGCTCGCGTCTTGCTGCAAGAAAGCGATCATGGCTGAAACATTCGATCTGATTGTGCGCGGCGGCGAGGTGATCAACCACGCTGGGCGCGGCATGGCCGACATCGGCGTGCAGGCCGGCACGATCGCGGCCATTGGCGATCTCTCTCATGCGAGCGCGGGCCAGAGTTTCAACGCGGCGGGCCTTACCGTCATGCCGGGGGTGATCGACACCCAGGTGCACTTCCGCGAGCCGGGCCTCGACTGGAAGGAAGACTTAGAAACCGGCAGTCGCGGCGCAGTACTGGGCGGTGTTGTGGCGGTGTTCGAGATGCCCAACACCAACCCGACGACAACGGACGCGGACGCCCTGGCCGACAAGCTGTCGCGTGCCGCAAACCGCATGCACTGTGACCACGCCTTCTACGTTGGCGGTACGCACGAGAATGCGGTCGAGCTGAGCGAGCTGGAACGCCTGCCGGGCTGTTGCGGGGTCAAGGTGTTCATGGGGGCATCGACCGGTGATCTGCTGGTGCAGGACGATGAGGGCATCGAACAGATTCTGCGGCATGTGAACCGCCGTGCCGCCTTCCACTCCGAGGATGAGTACCGTCTTGTCGAGCGCCGTCCTTTAGCCCGAGACGGCGACTGGAGCAGTCATCCGGAGGTGCGCGACGCTCAGACTGCCATTCAGTCCACTGAGCGGCTGGTGCGCATCGCGCGTGGCCTGGGCAAGCAGATCCACGTTTTGCACGTCACCACCGCCGATGAGATGCGGTACCTGGCCGACCACAAGGACGTGGCCAGCGTTGAATGCACACCGCAGCACCTGACGCTGGTGGGGCCAGAGGACTATGAGCGGCTGCAGGGCTTTGTTCAGATGAACCCGCCGATCCGCGACGCCCACCACCGCGCCGGCGTCTGGTGGGGCCTCGATCAGGGCATCGTCGATGTGCTGGGCTCGGATCATGCCCCGCATACGCGCGAGGAAAAGGCTCGGTCCTATCCGGCGTCACCTTCGGGGATGCCGGGGGTGCAGACTATGCTGCCGATCATGCTGACCCATGTCGCCGAGGGAAAGCTCACGCTTGAGCGCTTGGTCGATCTGACCAGCCATGGTGCCAATCGGTTGTTCGGTCTGGCTGACAAGGGCCGCTTGGCCGTCGGCTTCGACGCTGACTTGACGATTGTCGATCTAAAGGCCCGTAAAACCATCACCCACGCCCAGAGCGCCAGCCGTGTAGGCTGGACCCCGTTCGATGGATTCCTAGCCAAGGGCTGGCCCATGGCCACGATCATTCGCGGTGCAGTGGTTATGCGCGACGGCGAAATCTCCGCCCCATCTTTGGGTGCGCCTGTGCGGTTTCAATCCACCCTGACCGGCTAGGCCACGCTTGATATGACAAGGCCTTGGACCGGCGTTGTGTTGCCAAGGTGTGGGTTGGAGCGGTGCCTGGATCGACACGATCCGTCAGCGATCATCAAAGTGTCCGGCAATGAAAAGCCCGCCGGGATCGCTCCTGGCGGGCTTGCTATATTGCAGCTTTATAAGCGGGTTTAGCCTTTGACGATATTCGTCGGCAGGCCGCATCCAATGCCGATCAGGGTCTTGGTCTGGGTGCAGTAGAGTGCATCCGTCGCCTGGTCGCTAGTCTTGGGATAGCGCAGCACGTAGCCCGGCTCCTTATCGGCGCAGGCGACTTCAACGAAGCCGGCGTCAGCGGAGGCACCGATAAACTTCGATTCCGAAACCTGGCAGGTCGAGGTAGGACGCGCCTTCTTCACCGCGGCGGTGAGCAGCATATTTGCCGCTTCCGGCTTAGTGAGGTTGCAGCGGTAGCCAGTCGTCTGGGCGGCGGCGCAGTTATAGAAGCGGCCAGTGCCGGTCTTGGGCAGCACGCCCAAGGCCCCGTCGGGACGATTGCCGCATTGCAGCTCGACCGACTCGCCATTGGCGTCGGAGCCGAGGGTGCGATAGCCCGAGACGTCGCAGTTGAAGCCGCCGGCCTTAGCCAGGTTGGTGTAGAGCGCGTTGTCAGTGGTCTTGGCCGTCTTGATGTCGGTCAGGATGCAGCCACCGCTGATCTGGTCGGCATTGGCGCAATCGATCTTGCTTTTGAACGCACCCTTGGGGTCCGACACGACCATGAAGCCGGTCCCACTTGCGCAGGCCACTTCATAATATTCATCGCCGGCGACCGTGCTGAGCAGGTAGCGACGATCCTTGACTTGGCACATCGGGTCAGCCGAGGCGGCCAGGACGTTTGCGACCGTCAACTGGTCGTCTCGCTTACTAAGGATGCAGGAGATCGCGGCACCGTCCTCGTAGAGCAGGCAGCTGCTGGGCCCAACTTCCTTTGAGGGGTCCAAGGTAGCGGTCGTCGCGAGGATGTAGCCACGCTTGTTGGAGCAGGCGACTTCGAAATAGGCGTTGGTTGCCGTCTGACCGATGGCGCGCGCGTTGGTGATCTCGCAGTTCACGCCCGCCTTGGCCACGAAGGGCGCAAGGCCCGTCATCGCACTGGCATTGGCAGGGAGAACGCACATCAGGCTGTTGGGCTTGCCGCCTTGGGGTACGGAGGTGCTCAGGCAGTCAAAGGCGGAAAGCTTGTCGGCGATAGGTGCCGGTGCCTTCTTATCGGTGCTGGCGATCTTTTGAACCACGCGGCCGATCGAGCCCTGGCACGCAACTTCATAGAAGCTGGTTCGGGTCTTGGCCTTGGGGTCGTCGACCTCGCCAATGAACAGCGCGTCGGCCACAGTGCAGCCCGAACCGGTTGCGGCGACAATTGCCGGAGCTTCCGCCTGGCCACGCTTGTGGTTTTTTTCATCGATCTTGGGGGCCTTCTGGGCGAAGGCCGCCGCCGGGCTCAAGAGGACGAGCGCCGCTATGACGGCCAGTCCCATCTTGCTCAGTTTCATCTGTAGTCTCCTGGGTCTGTTCCCTCGTGCGGGAATAAGCGCGAACCTGGGGGTCTGGTCAAGCAAGGTGAGCGTAAATGACGTCGAGTTTAGTTCAGACGGTCAGCCTTGCGCAGTTGCGGGAACAGTAAGGCCCACACTCCCGTTATGCCGATTGAGGCTAGGCCTCCGAAGGCAGCCGCGCCGACGGGCCCAATGAACCGGGCCACGATCCCGGTTTCGAACTCGCCAAACTCGTTGGACGCGCCAACAAAGACGCTGGCAACAGCTGAAACCCGCCCGCGCATGGCATCGGGCGTTGCCAGTTGGATCAGCGTCTGACGCACGTAGACCGAAATCATGTCTGCTGCGCCCAGCACCGCAAGTGCCGCCACCGACAACACCATGATCTTGGATAGCCCAAACACCGTCACCGCGACCCCGAACGTTGCTACGCCGCAAAACATTGCCAGTCCGGCATGACGCTTGATCGGATTGGCGGCCAGATAGAGGCCCATCAAGGTCGCGCCAAACGCCGGCCCGGCCCGTAGCACACCAAAGCCCTGGGCACCGACTTGCAGCACATCGCGCGCAAACACGGGCAAGAGGGCGGTGGCACCGCCCAGCAACACAGCCGCGAGGTCCAAAGAGATCGAGCCCAGCACGATCTTGTTGCTCCAGACGTAGGCGATGCCTTCCCGGATCAGAGTGCCGCGCGTTACACCGGGCATATGGTCTGGCTTGGTATTGGAAACCAGCATGCGGTTGAGCATCAATCCGCCCAAAAATAGCGCCACGGAAACTGCGAAGGCTAGGGCCGGGGAAAATCCACACAGCAGGCCGCCCAGCGCCGGTCCAAATATGGCCCCGCCCTGCCAGGCGATTGAGTTCCAAGCGATGGCTCGGGGCAACAACCGGCGTGGCACGATCATACTGGCCATGGCCGTATTGGCAGGGGCGAAGAACGAGCGCCCGGCGCCAAAGAAGACCGCGACGCCGAAGATCGGCCACAGCTTGGTCGATCCCATCCAGGCCAGGATCGCCAAGGTGCAGGCGCAAACGACATCGAGCGCCTGAGCACAGGCGACGATTTTGCGGCGATCATAGCGGTCGGCCGTAGCGCCAGCGACCAGGCAAAGGGCCAGTAAAGGCAGGAACTGCGCCAGCCCGATCATACCAACGATGAAGGCACTCTGAGCCACGCCATTGTGCAGCCGCGCGATGGCATAGACCTGCCAGCCGATCGATACGGCCTGAACCTGGGTGCCGATGACGGTCAGCACGCGGATCATCCAGAAACGCATATAGTCAGGATGGTCCAGCAGCTCGCGCGCGCTGGCGGTTTGGGCGTCGCTCATCCGGCCAATTCTGGACCGCGCCGCCGCTACCTGCAATCGGGGAAGGTTGACGCGCGAGCTTGGCGGCCCTATCGCGCTCCGAATGAAACGCTTCCTGCGACGAGCCAGCGGCGCCATTTGCGCCATTCGACGTTAGAACCGCTCCAGACCGCCTCCGGAGCCCTTTGTCGCTTCCGCAGGACCGTGCTGCAATGACCAACACCCTCATACTGAAACCCGAAACCGCCAATGACGCTCGCGCGGTTGACGCCCTGATCGAGCGGGCGTTCGGGCCCGGTCGCCTGACCAAAGTCAGCGAGCGGGTGCGCGAGGGCGCAAATTTTCGCCCGGATCTTTCGGTCTGCGCCTTCGACGCCGATCAGCTGATTGGCGTGGCGCGGATGTGGGATGTGACCGTTGGGGCGACGTCCCTGGCGTTTCTAGGGCCGCTGGCCGTGGAATCGGGTGCCCGCAACTCTGGTGCCGGGGCCGCCCTGGTCAACGCGGCCTGCGAGGCCGCCAAGGTCGCGGGGTGCTGCGCCGTGCTTTTGGTCGGTGATCCGACGTTTTTCGAACGGCTGGGTTTTCGTGCCGACCTGGCAACCTGCGTAACCATGCCAGGCTCGGTGGATCAAAAACGCGTCCTTATGCGCTGGCTCGCATCGGGTGAGCCCAAGGCGCTATCGGGCGTGCTGCGCTAGCTGTTCCTTGACCTTGCCGCACTTGAGCCTAGTTCAAGACCATGGGTGAGGTGAACAAGAGCGGGCTAGAGGCCATAGCCCAGGCGGCGCAGGCGGGGGTGACGCGCGGTGTCGCGCCGGTGCATCTTTGGAATCCTCCTCGCTGTGGCGCGATCGATATCCGAATCCGTGCCGACGGCCTTTGGTTGCACGAAGGATCACCGATTGGCCGCCAGCCACTGGTGCGCTTGTTTTCCACGGTTCTGCGCAAGGACGCTGACGGCTTTGTGCTGGTGACGCCAAGCGAAAAGCTGACGATCGTCGTCGAGGATGCTCCGTTCATCACCGTGGGCGTCGATAGCTCCAAGTCTGGCCTTCTTCGGTTCGTGACCAATGTCGGTGATATGGTTGAGGCTGGGCCGGACCATCCGATCCGTGTCGCCCATGGTGATGGCGGCGCGCCTCGCCCCTATATCCATATCCGTGACGGGCTGGAGGCCCTGATCTCGCGACCTGTGTTCTATGAATTGGCCGCGCTAGCCACGCCCTTTCCGGATGACGAAGGTCCCCTGTCGGTTCGATCCAATGACGCATGGTTTTCGCTGGAGCCGACGGTATGACGGGCCTGCCCCTTGATCCTGGGCGCGAGTGGCTGGTCAGCCGTCTGATCGCGCTGGGCGAGCCTCCGCCCGAAGCCGCCCCCGTGCGGGACGACCTCGATTTTCACGATGACTTTGCCGTTGGTGCCGCCGCCCCTGCCGCTGTGCTGGTTGGCCTGATCCGCCGAGAGGAGGGCCTTTCGGTGCTGCTGACGCGGCGTGCCGACTCTTTGCGCCGGCATACGGGCCAGATCGCCTTCCCCGGTGGGCGATGCGACCCGGGTGAGACCCCGCTGCAGACCGCGGTGCGCGAGGCCAACGAGGAGATCGGACTAGAGCCGGACTGTGTCGACTCTCTGGGGTTTGCCGACCCACATCACACCCGCACTGGCTTTTGGGTGACGCCCGCGGTGGCCCTGGTCGAGGCTAAGGCCCGGTTTGCACGCAGCCCTCAGGAGGTCGCGGAAATCTTCGAGGTTCCGTTCGCGCATCTGATGAATCCGGCCAACCACCAGCAGCGGACCGCGATGCTGAATGGGACGGAGCGCCGCTTTTACGCCATCGAATACGGCGAGCGCCTCATCTGGGGGGTGACAGCGAGTATCATTGTCGCCCTCCATCAGCGCCTCTCGGCCGGGGGTGCCGATGTCTAGGGTATTGCTCACCCGCCTGATCCTCTTTCTGGTCCCGTTCGCGGCCTGGTTCGCCTGGAGTTGGGTGGCTCGGCGGAGCGGCCGGCCAATGGGCGCGACGCCCTGGACCTGGCTGGCGGCGGCCGGGGCTCTCCTGGCGGCTGCGTCCTTGATGGCGACGGCCTTGTTGCAAAGTGATAATCGCGCAGGAACCTATGTGCCCGCAGAGACCTCAGCCCATGGTAGCGTCACGCCCGGACATTTCGAATCCCGACGGCCTTAGCTTGTTACAGGCCGGAAAGGCACCAGCATGGATGACCGACAGGCGCACCCTCGCCGTCATCGCGGCGCTGGAGGCCAAGGGGCTGGCGGGCTGTGCGCGCTTCGTCGGCGGTTGCGTGCGCAATACGATCACCGGCCATCCGGTCGCAGACGTGGATATTGCCACCACCCTAACGCCCGACGCAGTTATCGAGGCCCTGACCGCCGCCGAACTGCGCTGGGTGCCGACGGGCGTTGAGCATGGCACGGTCACAGCGATTATCGAGGGAAGGCCTTTCGAGATCACGACCCTTCGCCGCGATGTCTCTACAGATGGTCGTAACGCCACCGTGGCCTTCACCCTGAATTGGGACGAAGACGCTTATCGGCGCGATTTCCGCCTGAACGCCCTTTATGCCGATCCGGCCGGGCGGCTGTTCGACCCGACGGGCGAGGGTCTGAGCGATGCGCAGGCCGGCCGCATTGTCTTCGTCGGCGAGGCCATGGCACGGGTCCACGAGGACTATCTGCGCATCCTGCGCTTCTTCCGGTTCCAGGCTTGGTACGGCAAGGGTGAGGCCGACGCGACGGCCGTTGCCGCCTGCCAGGCGCTGAAAGACATGCTGACCGGACTGGCCGCTGAGCGCATCGCCAAGGAAGTTCTCAAACTGCTTGCTGCGGTTGATCCGCGCCCCAGCATCAGCTTGATGGCCCAAACGGGGGTGCTGGCCACTGTATTGCCCGAGTTGACCACCCTCGACCGGTTCGAGCGGCTCGTAGCCAACGAGGTCGACCAGCGGATCGAGCCCGATGCGGAATTGCGTCTGGCGGCCGTGCTATCGGATGGGACAGCCAAGGCCATAGCCGAGCGCCTTCGGCTTTCGAGCGCCCAGAAAGCCCGATTGATCGCGGCGGAAGGCAAGACGCCTCGCATTGACTCACGGATGAGCGGCCGCGAGGCCCGTCGCGCGGTATATGGCCTGGGGCAGGGAACCTTTACCGACCGCGTCAAGCTGGGCTGGGCCGCTGATAGTCCGGCCGCTGCGCCGCAGTGGCGCGCGCTGCTGGCCCTTGGTGAGACCTGGGCCCCGCCGACCATGCCGATAACGGGGGCGGATGTCACGGCCGCCGGGGTGCCGCCTGGACCACGGGTGGGCGAGATTTTGCGCCAGGTCGAATCTTGGTGGATCGATCAGGATTTCACGCATGATCGCGACCAGGCTCAGGAGAGGCTCAGGGTCGTGTTGAAGGGCATGATCGCATGAAGATCGCCATACTGGAGACGGGTGCTCCGCCGGGTAGGCTACGGAACGTATTCGGCACCTATCCCGCCATGCTGCGCGACATCTTGGCTAGCGCGGGGGACTTCACGACCTTCGATGTGCAGAACGGCGACTATCCGGCCGACCCGACGGCCTTCGCCGCCCAGCTGATCACGGGATCGCCTGCCGGTGTCTATGATGATCTGCCCTGGATCGCGCCATTGTTGGGCTATCTCGCCGCCGTCAAGGGGAAAACAAAGCTGGTTGGAGTCTGTTTCGGCCACCAGGCCATGGCCCAGGCTTTCGGCGGACAGGTGATCAAGTCTCCCAAGGGCTTTGGCCTTGGCCGGCACAGCTATCGCGTGGAACACCGCGCCCCCTGGATGGCACAGGGCGGAGAGGCGGTGAGCGTCGCTGTCTCGCACCAGGATCAGGTCGTGGCCTTGCCGCCGGGCACGACCGTGCTGGCAGGCAGTGAATTCACACCCTTTGGCGCGCTCGACTACGGAGACGGCGCGGTCTCGTTCCAGCAGCACCCCGAATTCGACACCCCCTTCGCCAAGGCGCTGATCGAATTCCGCCGTGGCCGGCCCCTGACCGAGGCACAGGTGGAGACAGCCATAGATTCGTTTGAGATAGCACCCGACGACCGGGCCGTTATGACCGGATGGATCAGGAATTTCCTGAACGACTAGGGCACCCTAGGGCCACTTCACCGCCGGCGGCATCGAACTGAGGATCGACTCGATGTTGCCGCCTGTCTTCAGCCCGAACAGGGTGCCGCGGTCGTAGAGCAGGTTGAATTCAACATAGCGCCCGCGCCGTATCAGTTGTTCCTCACGCTCGGCATCGGTCCAGGCCTCGCCCATGCGACCGCGCACGATACGCGGATAAACATCCAGGAAGGCCAGACCGACATCGCGCGTGAAGGCGAAGTCGCGCTCGAAATCGCCGCTATTGTGGTGATCGTAGAATATGCCGCCCGTGCCGCGCGGCTCGTTGCGGTGGGGCAGGAAGAAGTACTCGTCGCACCAGGCCTTAAATTTGGCATGCCACGCCGGATCGTGAGCGTCGCAGGCGGCCTGCATCGCTGCATGGAAAGCCGCGGCATCGGGCGCGGTCTGGTGGCGGTCGACATCTAGGACCGGCGTCAGGTCGCCGCCGCCGCCGAACCAAGACTTCGATGTGACGATGAACCGAGTGTTCATGTGCACCGCAGGGACGCGCGGGTTGACCATGTGCGCGATCAGGCTGACGCCCGTGGCGAAAAATCGTGGGTCCTGGTCGGCACCGGGCATGGACTTGGCCATTTCCGGCGTAAACGTGCCGAACACGGTGGAGGTATGCACCCCCACCTTTTCGAACAGCCGTCCGTGCATCATCGACATCACACCGCCGCCGCCAGCCTCGCGAACCCATGGCTTGCGTTCAAAACGCCCGGCCGGTCCCGGATAGAGCGCTGCGGGGGCTTCGTCCTCCAGGGACTCGAACGCGGCGACGATGCGGTCGCGCAGGGTTGCGAACCAGACGGACGCCTGGGTCTTGCGCTGTTCGAGTTGCTCATCTGCGATCATGCGGGCGCTTTGGCGGAGGCTGACGGGGCTGTCAAATTGCGGTAACTGCGGCTGCGGCTGTTTGACACGCCTGCCGACAGGGGCCAGACGGACCACGGATGAGCGAAAATACCAAGCCTGCGGCACCACAAAACCTCTTCCGGGACGCGATGAGCCGGTTCGCCAGTGGTGTGACCTTGGTCACGACCCGAGCGGCAGATGGCCGACCCTTTGGCTATACCGCGTCGAGTTTCGCTTCGCTTTCCCTCGATCCACCCCTGATCCTTGTCTGTATGGGTAACAGATCCACGGCCTATCCTGTGTTCCTGCAGGCCACCCATTTCGCCATCAGCGTGCTGAATGAGGCGCAGGCTTCCCTGGCAACGCTTTTTTCGACTCGCGGTGCGGATCGATTCGGCCATCCGGCAATGTTTGACAGCCCCCATGGTCTTCCAGTGGCTTCCGGTGCCCTGGCGCGGCTCGACTGCGCCCTGGAAACCCTGCACCACGAAGGGGATCACGCCATACTGATCGGCCGGCCGCTGCATATAGACCTGTCCCCGGGGCGACCGCTGATCCATTATGACCGCGCGCTTCGGGGGCTAGATTAGGGGCTATTTCCGCAGGGTTTGTGTGGATTTCCGCAATGCCGGTTGAAAAAGGGCGAGACGCATTCTAAGCGAACGCTCACGAATGGCGCGCATGAGGCGGAGGACCGTCTAGGCGCGCAATGCGCCCGGCGCAAAGTCCGGGTGTTAGGGGACTTAGTTAAGTGGGGCCGCGCTGATCAGCGGCGCTTGTGGAAGGTGAACGCAAGGTGTCGAACCTCGCCGTAGGTGCAACGACCGATCCGGGCCACGCGTCCGACGATCCAAGCCGCCGGGACTTTATCCATATCGCCGCCATCGCGGCCGCCGCCGGCGGGGCCGCTTCGGTGGCCTGGCCGTTCATCGACCAGATGAACCCCGCGGCAGATACACTGGCCCTGGCCTCGGTCGAGTTTGACCTGACCAAGGTGATGGAGGGCATGCAGGTCACGATCAAGTGGCGCGGCAAGCCCTTGTTCATCCGTAATCGCAGCGCGGCCGAGATCGCCGCTGCGCAGAAAGACGACAATGTCCCGATGAAGGATCCGGCCAAGGACGCCGATCGCGTCAAGGCGGGCAAGGAACAGTGGCTGATCCTGATCGGCACCTGCACGCACCTCGGTTGCGTGCCCACCTTCGGCGGCGGTGACTGGGGCGGCTGGTTCTGCCCCTGCCATGGTTCGCAGTACGATACCGCGGGCCGTATCCGCAAAGGCCCGGCACCGCTGAACCTGGCTCTGCCGGACTACGCCTTCCTTTCCGACACCAAGGTCAAGATCGGCTGAAGATGAGCGGACATTCAACATACACGCCGAAAACCGGCCTAACGCGCTGGCTCGATAGCCGCCTGCCCATACTGCGGCTCGCGCATGACAGCTTTGTGGACTATCCCACGCCGCGAAACCTCAACTACTTCTGGACGTTCGGCGGCATCCTCGGCCTTTGCCTCGGTGTACAGATCATCACCGGCATCGTTCTGGCGATGAACTACACCGCCAATGCGGTCCTCGCCTTCAATAGCGTCGAGCACATCATGCGCGACGTGAACTATGGCTGGTTGATACGGTACACCCACGCCAACGGGGCCTCGATGTTCTTCATCGCGGTCTATGTGCACATGCTGCGCGGCCTCTACTACGGCTCGTACAAGGCACCGCGGGAAGTGCTGTGGCTGCTGGGCTGCGCGATCTACCTGCTGATGATGGCCACGGGCTTCCTGGGCTATGTGCTGCCCTGGGGCCAGATGAGCTTCTGGGGTGCGACGGTGATCACCAACCTGTTCAGCGCCCTGCCGCTGGTCGGCCCCTCAATCACCAC
>Ga0114971_10001447_pt1 | contig 16147 bp, 18 predicted proteins | sample M_140625_MF_Meta_FD_87320 | JGI IMG/M metagenome (GOLD analysis project Ga0114971, IMG submission 87320) | Freshwater microbial communities from Lake Montjoie, Canada to study carbon cycling - M_140625_MF_MetaG | ecosystem: Environmental > Aquatic > Freshwater > Lake | place: Lake Montjoie...
GAGTCTAATAATTTATTTGACGTCGGTTTCTTTATTAAAATTTTTGAATATTGAATATTTGAGTAACAAAAAAAGCCCCATTGACGAGGCTTTTAATGATTTGTGGTCCCACTTGGAATCGAAATACAGATTTTATTCATTTTTGTATTTTATATTAAATAACTTAAATTATTGATAAACAAGTACATAAAACTCAAAAAATAGTAAATCAACAAAGTATGTTATTGGTATTATGTTGTCCCTTATGTTGTCCCCAAGTATATTTTATTATCTTTGAAACATGAGTAAAAGATATTCCTTGGATTATATAATCCGAAAAGATAAGATGAATGAAAAAGGTGAATGTCCAATCGTATTGAGGTATACCTTTAGTAGAAAATATTACAGAATTCCATTAGGGTATTCTGTAGTAATTGATGAATGGGATGATGTGAATAGAATACCCAAAACTTCATTCAAGGGTTTCAAATCAATATTTGGGTCAATGATGGAATTAACCCGAAAATTAGAATTGTTAATAGATAACGAGAATTTAAAGTTTGGAACACCACCATCAATAGAGAAATTAAAACTTTTATTGAAAGGAAATGAAGAATCTCATAAATCTGCAGATTCACTTCTCTTAACACCACTTATTAGAAGTTTTATAGATAAGAAAACCGAGGACCCCCAAGTAAGATTGGCTACTTTAAAGATTTATAAAACTACATATAAGAAATGGATAGATTATGAAAGAACAAAATCACCTTTTAAAATCAATGAATTTTCGTTTGACGATTTGGAGAGATTTCAAATTGTTCTAAAGAACCAAGATTTGATGTATTCTACAGTAGGAAAATACATCAAAACGATGAAGACCTTTCTAAACCACATTACATCTGTTATGAATATTCCGATAGATTCATCTTATAAAAAAGTAAAGGTTGAAAGAGAGGAGGATAATAATTTTGTTGTCTTATCTGAATATGAACTTGAAATAATTAGAAAATCTATTTCTTACACAAGATATGAAGTTGAAGAAAATAGTATAAAATTAAATGATCGTGAACGTCTCATAGGACGAATGTTTTGGTTCATGTGTGTTACAGGAGTTAATTATATTGACATGCTTAATCTTTCACTACATGACATTAGTTTTGAATTAAAGGAAATGCAAAAACGTGGTAGTGATAAAATACCAAACTTGTTAATTCTTCTATCATTTAATAGACAAAAATCTATAAAACCAATTGCTTGTAATATTCCAATTTATGGACATTTAATTGAATTATTACTAGCATTTATTATTCCTGAAGTATATGGGGTATTGACCGTTGGGGATACTAAATTACCTGAAAAATTTCTAAAGATTAAATTAAAAGAAATTGTTGACCGTTGTATAAAAGATTCTAAACGATTTAAAAGCAAGAACTATAAAATATTCCCCTATTTACCGAATTCATCCTTCAATAAGGAAATAAAATACTTGTGTGAAAAATTGGGATTTGATGAAACAAAAGAATTAAATCTTAACAAAAAAGGTAGTCCTTCTTTAATCAAAAGAAAATTTGATTTTATTACTGCAAGAACTGGCAGAAGAACCTATATTACCAATTGCTTAAAGAAAGGAATAAGACCTGATTTATTAATGAAAACTACAGGTCATTTAAAGATGGATACGATGAAGAGATATAACTTGTACACAAATAGATCCATTTATGAGGAATTTGAACAAAAGATATTTAACAATGAAGCCTAATCCGTAATTCTTTTGTAACAAATCAACCCTAATTTCAACCCTTGATCAAATAAATACCATAGAGAATTTTTCAAATTTCATTCAAACTCAGATACTCTTTAATTTCATAGGGGGTTGTTCGGAACTTCAGCAACATGCAAATAGAATATAAATGGAATGCATCATACTCTCTCTTTTTCATTTTAATGGTCATACCATCAAGGAAAAATAAATTGTCGTTCTGAAATTGTCTAAAACTACCTCTCTCTATTAATTTAGCATCACTAAATTTGATGTGTATTAGATTCAAGATCTTGATTTTTTGTTTCAATTTGGGATTTTCTTTTATCATAATAATTTAATATTTCACCTTTTGAGACTTGAGGGTATATCTTATTTTTCACGGCAAATCGAAAAAAAATAAACTCTAAAAAAATTAGTCGAATTTCTTCATCATTCATTCCTGCTAGAAAGTAACTTTTCTTTGTTTTAAACGCTTCAAACCTTGACTTGAATGCAAAGTATTGATGAGCATCATAACAATTAGCCAGCACTCTTAATTTTGATTTGTGCAATGTTTTCTTGCTAAGGTCAGCCTAAAAATTTGAATTTACTGCATATCCCTTTCAGAATTATAATAAGTTTCAGTCACTACAACCAAAGAAAAAAGGACTAATTAATAGTTCAAGTGAATTATATTAAACCAATAGATCGGTTTATGAGGGGATTGAAGAAAGAAAAATATAAATTATCGCTAACTTCACGAATTGAAATTCACTAAATGGCATACGAGAATTTAACAAAGGCAAAAACGGCAAAGAACGATGAGTTCTATACCCAATACCACGATATTGAAAAAGAAATCAATGCTTATTTGGAATTTGATGCGAATGTTTTTGAAGGAAAAACAATCCTGCTGCCTTGTGATGACCCCGAGTGGAGTAATTTCACCAAGTTCTTTGCTCAAAATTTTGAGAGATTCGGTTTGAAAAAATTAATTAGTACGAGTTACGCTCCTGAAAGTAAAAATTTAAAAAACAACTATCAACCAACGCTTTTTGAACTTAATGACCCTCAATTTGACAAAACAAAGACAATTATAAATGGTAAGATTTTTACTTTGACAAAAGACACAACAGGAGATGGGAAAATTGATGTAAATGACTTGGAATGGAAATATTTGGAAGGTGATGGGGATTTTAGAAGCAATGAAATTAAAAAGTTAAGAGATGAAGCCGATATAATTATAACGAATCCACCATTTTCGTTGTTTCGTGAATTTTTAAATTGGATAATAGAATCCGAGAAAAAAATTTTAATAATAGGCAACATTAATTCTATTACTTACAAAGAGGTTTTTCCCCGAATTAAAGAAAATAAAATTTGGCTTGGTAATGGAATGGGGAGATGGATTTCGGGCTTTGTTGTACCTGAAACTTATGAATTATATGGCACGGAGGCTCGAATAGATGATAAAGGAAATCGAATCGTTTCTACTAATAATGCCCTATGGCTAACAAATCTTGAACACGGCAGACGCCACCAACCACTCAAGTTGATGACGATGGCTGATAACATTAAATTCAGCAAACATAAAGAGGTTAGAGGTAATGAATATAAAAAATATTTTAATCACGATGCTATTGAAGTACCTTTTACCGATGCAATTCCAAGTGATTATGGAGGAATTATGGGTGTTCCTATTAGTTTTTTGGATAAATATTGCCCCGAACAATTTATAATTTTATCTTGTAATGAACCTTGTATCGATTTAGAATCATTAAAACAAAGCATAACATTTAAGGAATATAAATCAAGACAAATTATGGTCGATGGTAAATTATGTCAAAAGACCTATCATAGAGTTTTTATTAGACATAATCAAGACACAATAAATTAGATGGCAAAAAGTAATTTAACAAAGGCGAAGAACGCAAAGAATGATGAGTTCTATACCCAATACCACGATATTGAAAAAGAAATCAATGCTTATTTGGAATTTGATGCGAATGTTTTTGAAGGGAAAACAATATTACTTCCTTGCGATGACCCCGAATGGAGTAATTTCACAAAGTTCTTTGCTCAAAATTTTGAGAAATTGAAATTAAAAAAGTTAATTAGCACAAGTTATGCCCCCGAAAGTAAAAATATCAAAAACTACATACCTACACTTTTCGAAACAAATGACCCTCAATTTGACAAAAAGAAAACTATTGTAAATGGTAAAATATTTACCTTGACCCAAGATAACACAGGGGATGGCAAAATAGATGTTAATGACTTGGAATGGTCTTATTTAGAAGGTGATGGGGATTTTAGAAGTAAGGAAATTATCAAGTTAAGAGATGAATCCGATATAATTATCACAAATCCACCTTTCTCGCTTTTTAGGGAGTTTTTGGCTTGGATAGTAGAGGCTGATAAAAAAATGGCTCTAATAGGAAATATGAACTCCATAACCTATAAGGAGTTGTTTCCATTGATAAAATCAAATTTAGTTTGGTTAGGTGCAACCAACTTTAATAATGGTATGTATTTTAAAGTTCCCGAAAATTTTGTGTATGCTCCCACCTATAAATTTGAAAGAGAAAAAAATGGTGAAAAAGTGAACAGAGTTCCAAGTGTTTGTTGGTTCACAAATTTAGACCACGGCAGACGACACCAACCTCTCCCATTAATGACAATGGCTGATAATATTAAGTTCAGTAAACATAAAGAAGTTAAAGGGAAAGAATACAAAAAGTACGATAATTATGATGCTATTGATGTGTCTTTTACAAGTGCCATTCCAAGTGATTACAAAGGTGCTATGGGTGTCCCCATTAGTTTTTTAGACAAATACAATCCCGAACAATTCGAGATAGTAAATGCACTAAATAGATACTCTTTGTTGGTTGACGATGAACTTATAGTAAATAGAGATGAGAAAAGAATAGGTAAACATATGTGTTCTATTAATAATGGCTCTGAATTTACCTACTTTCGAATAATTATAAAAAATAAAACCCTATGAAAACTACATTAAGAACAGAAATAACTGTAAGAGAAATTTGTGATGGTTTCGATTACAATGAATTAGAAGGTAAAGGACTTTTTGGTTTGTCGGGTAAACTTACTATTCAACCCGAATATCAACGGAACTATATTTATGCTGACGGTGTTCGTGATGTTCGTGTAATAGAGTCAATTTTAAAAGGTTATCCTTTGGGGTTAATCTACTTTAATAAACCAAGTGCAGACACTCTTGAAGTGTTAGATGGTCAACAAAGAATTACAAGTGTAGGGCGATATGTTTTAGGAAGATTTGCTATCAAGGACGAAAATGGAATGGAGCAATATTTTAGTGGTCTTGCTTCGAACAAACAAGAACTAATCTTGAATACAACACTGCTTATTTACGAATGTGAAGGCACAGAAAGTGAAATTAAGGAATGGTTTAAAACCATAAACATTGCAGGTGTTCCTCTCAATAATCAAGAATTACTTAATGCTGTTTATTCGGGTCAATTTGTAACGCTTGGGAAGGCAGAATTTAGTAATAGCCAAAATGCCAATATTCAAAAATGGAGTGCCTATATTTCAGGTAGCGTCAACAGGCAAGCGTTTTTAGAACAAGCCCTTGATTGGGTAAGTAAAGGTAATATAGGCGATTATATGAGTAAACATCGGAGAGATGATAATATCAATGAATTAAAGACTTATTTTAATACTGTTATAAGTTGGGTTTCAAATGTATTTTCAGATGTTGAAAGTGAAATGTGTGGACTTGAATGGGGAAGATTGTACGAACTTTATCATAATAAACCATATAGCCCAACAGTTGTTTCAGAAAAGATTAAATCGTTATATGCTGACCCCTATGTAAAAAGTAGAAGAGGAATTTTTGAATATATTCTTGGTGGTTCAACCGATTCTAAACTTCTTGATGTTAGGGTATATGACGAAGCAACAAAAAAATCTATTTGTGCAAAGCAGACAGCTGAAGCCGAGAAAAAAGGAATTTCAAATTGTTCATATTGCGCAATAGGACACGATGCAAACAAAACAAAAATTTGGAAACTTGCCGAAATGGATGCCGACCATGTTTCTGCTTGGAGTAAAGGTGGTGCAACTGACATCAAGAACTGTGAAATGCTTTGTAAATCTCATAATAGAGCAAAGGGGAATAAATAGAATAATTATGGAAGATGTTTTTAGACCAAGTAGTTTAACAATTAAACAACTTTTTGGAAATACGGATAGTTTGTATCAAATACCAAGATATCAACGAGCTTATTCTTGGGGAGACGATCAACTTGATAAATTATGGGAAGATCTGATTGAGGCAAAACAAAATGACCCTAATTATTTTTTAGGATCTGTAATTACTGCAAAATCCGAAGATAGTATAACATATTTGGATATTGTAGATGGTCAACAACGATTGACTACTTTAACAATTCTACTTTGTGTCTATAGAGATCTGTATCCCAATATAAATAATGAACTATTGGACACTGATCCATTTGCGATTGACAACAAGGTGATTGATAGTTCAATTAGGTTTAATGATCGGTTTGAAAGATTACGATTAAGAACTCATTCCAACCACCAAAGTGATTTTGACAACATTGTTTTAAATGGAAATACAACCATCTTAAAAAAACCAACAAAAAAGGATTTAAGAAACGATGAGCCAAAACATAAATTCATTAATTCAGCATATTTTTTTACCAACAAACTAAAGGAGATTGGTGAAGAAGAGGCTGGTAGTTTGATAAATTACTTGTTTAATAGTGTCAAGATTATTCGTATTGATTGCCAATCAGTGGCATTTGCAATCAAACTTTTCCAAGTACTTAATGATAGAGGATTAGATTTGACAAATGCGGATTTAATCAAAAGTTTCTTGATCGGAAAAATTCAAAAACAATATTCTTCAGATGATGAATTAAAGAAACAAAAGGAAGACCAATTTATGGATGATTGGAAGGTTTGTGAGAACTATTCCAATGACACAGAAACATCTTTAAATGATCTTTTTGTAATGTATGAGTATTACATACTCGCACAAAACCCAAAAAAATCGCTATACGACGAGCTTGTAGTTCAGTTCACTGATAAAGATCCAAATCAAATTATAAATAATGTAAAGTTGTTTATAGAGAATTATAAACGGGAGATTTACGATAGAGAAAACAAGTTAATCTATTCATTCTTTTACATAAGTTGGGGAATGTATTGGCGGACAATAATGTTAACTGCGCTGACCGAGAAATATCCAAATTATGATGAATTTGTAAAGTTGTTTAGACGATATTATTATCTCAATTGGATTGCAGGATTCACCTTAACAAGGATTAAACAAACATCTTTCAATATAATTAAATGGTTGAAGGAAAATAGAAGTATAGATTTTATAAAAAATGAATTGGATCAAAATATGACCCAAAATGATACTTTGAAAAGAGCCACGGATAATCTTAAAGGAGATATCTATTATGATTCTTGGTGTAAACCATTGTTGTTTATGATTGAATATCAACAAACAGATGATAGTAGTTTGAATTTCTTTGAAATGTCTGACACAAAAATTCAAGTTGAACACATTCTCCCGAAAGCTTATAAAAGTAATGTTGATTGGAATTCAAAATTTGTTGGTAATGATTCTGTTGACAAATGGATTAATACGGGAGCAAACCTTACTCTATTAAGTGGAAAGAAAAATAGGGATGCCAGCAATTATAGTTTTGAGAAAAAAATTATTGCCTACAATGGTAAAGGTTATTATGCTGATGATAGTGAAGGTATCACGGCTTTTAGAATAACACAAAACATCGTTAACCAATACAATGAGAATACATATGCAAAACAATGGTCAGAACAATCATTAATTGATCGATGGAATTGGTTTTGTTCACAGGTTGAAGTAATTTTGGAAATTGATTTAGCTAGTATTAAAGAATCTATTTGAGTAGACAATCAAAAAAAGACATTTGTCCTTTTTAAAAATTAATATGATATGTTATTATTCAATAATTTAAATGAAAGAGGTTATAATCAACTTAAAAAGGATAGAGATATCCTTATAAAAGAAATTGAACAACTTAATTCTATTTTAAGTGAATTCGATTTGGCTTATCCATACCTTTCTTCTATATACGATCCTAAAGTAGAAATAAAGTTAAAGGAGGGGAAATACTTCGGATACATAAAATTAACTGATGTTAACAATAAAATTTTTAAGCGTTCTAAGTTTTTTATTGGTTCTGAAGAACAATTTGAAGGTAAATACGATCCATTATTGATAGAAAAGGCATATTTTTTGGCAAAGGAAGAAATTAAAAAAATACATCCTGAAATGTTTGAAGATGCTGGTCAATAAGAACTTATTAAAACCAAATGAATTCGCATCATTTCTATATGACGAGTTCAGTTTTTTAAACGCGGATGACCGTGATTTACATAATGACATAGTGGATAGTGGAGAAATATTAATCCCATTAGTAATCACAACGGATTATATAGTTATTTCAGGAGTAAGAAGATTAAAAATTATCAATCAACTCTCTAACATCAAAGAAGTCCCTGTCTTGATGACAGAATATCATTCTAAAGATTTAAATCAGGCAATTATCATTAGATATAATATTCAAAGACGCAAATCAATAGTTGAAATTGCCAAAGAATATGAAGCACTTCAAACAATATATAACCTTAAACAAGGAGTTGATCCTAAAAGTACTAAATCTATAACGGGGAAGGCAGAACGAAAAGCATTAATTGAATCAACCAATTCTGCCAAATCAATAGAGAAAACTATCACAAGGGTTATTTCTGCAAAAAAAATCAGAATGTCCCTATATGGTGAATCTCATACTGAAGCATGGAAAAAAATAAATGAAGATTTCAAAAAAGGGATTCAACCTAATACCATTTACGAAAAACTAAAAAAGGAACACGAAAGAAGGAAAAACGAAAAAAGATCACCTCAAACAAAGTTAATTTATACAGAGAATATAAAAATTCTTAATAAGGACTCCTCTGATTTATCAGAAGATATAGAAGACGAATCTGTTGATTGTATTCCTACATCACCTCCCTATGCATTGAAAATTGTGAAATATGTAAAGGACAAAGTAAATAATGGTAAATCGCTTGGAGAAGAAGGATCAGTTGAAGAATTTGTAGCGAATAGAATGTCTGTTTTGAGAGAATGTAAAAGAATTATTAAAGACACTGGCTCCATATTTATAAATATTATGTCTCAAAAACATAATGGTAGAATCCTTCGTGCAGAAGATAAACTTACCGATGCCGTGGAATCTGAGGGGTTATTTTTGGTCAATAAAATGATTTGGTTTAAAAGTAATCCGACCTATGAATCTAATATTGGACTTCAAAAGAGTATGGAATATGTCTTACATTTCGCGAAAGACCCAATTAACTACAAATGGAGAACAGATTGGTTAGATGATAAGGTGACTTTTATAGGAGATGTAGCTTATGGTGCCGTAGGTAAGAAACGAAAAATTAGAGATGTAATAATGTATGACTTTCCTACAGAATTTGACGACTCATATATTGCCAGCAAACTTATAACCAATGTTATTAATAATACCAAGTTGAAGAATCTTCTACAGAAGAGAGGTTTTTCACTAAGTCACAGAGCTTTATTTCCATTACAGGTGCCACTCATCTGTGTATTATCAACCACAGATCCTGGCGACCTTGTTTGCGACGTGTGGGGGGGGATCAGTACAAGTGGTATCGCCGCTTATGCCAATAACTGTCGTTACATTGGAGTTGATCAATCATTAGAATATTCAGCAATGGCATCTGAACGATTGGAAGATTTTATAGAAAATTTTTTACCAATAGAAAGAAATAATAGAACAAAATAATTATTTCAATACCCCCCATTTTAAATTAAGTTTAGAGTTGTAAACCACACCTGTCAAACCAAATCTTTCGTGATCATACTTTTGAATATCTATGGGAGTATTATATCGATTTCTATTAATTACATCTTCTTTTACTTTAGGGATTTTTCTAATAGTTTTTATTATTGATTCAATTGGGATTTCCTCTTCAAATTTCATTAGAAAATGAATATGAAAATATTCTGTAAAATCATATAGCTCTAACGAATAAAATAATAATGAGTTTTCGAGTTTAAATGTGTTTTTTAGGACTTTATTAATCTCGGTGATCAATTGTATATTTTCTTTCACATTATTCGATGTGGGGGTAATACAGCAGAAATAATCCCATTTGGTAAAATCTAACCATTTCATTTTTTTTTCTGTCTGACTGAAGTTTGGAACTCTTAATGGAAAGAAATACTTATGGACGATAGTTTTGTCAATATATCTCTTTTTGTTTTTAAAGAAAGTTAATTGACTATCGGTGGGGTGATTAACTAATAATTTAACTTTATTATTATAAGTGGTATTATTTATAGGGTATTTATTTAATATTTCATTTCTTGTCATATAGTTAAGCATAGTAATGTCCTTCATATTTCATATGTCTTTTTAGTTTAAGATTTTACTCCTGCATTATTAAAAACAAGGATTATCAATCAATAAATACTTTTGTAATTAAAAATAAATGTTCAGTTGATAATTTTTTCCGACTTCTATAAAATTTCAATTACTTAATCATGATAAATAAGGTTTTTAATAAATAAATACTTTATCAAAATAAAATATTGTCTTTAAATTATTTTTCATCTATGATTTGAAATAACCTTTAAATAAAATGGATAAAAAAGAGGTTAACGAACTCAAAGAAATAACAACCAAAAAAGGTTTTAAAAAAGAATCTGAATACGTTTAAAGTCATGTTATGCCGTCAAAGAAATAAAAGGTTGTTTATATATAAAGGACGCTGTTTATTAGTTGCTTTTTTATACCTTTAATCCTTAACTAAAACTTTAATTATGAAACTACTTCTTCTACTTCTTGCTTTACCTTTACTGTTCTCTTGTGGAGGCAGTTTAGACAAAGAGTTAACTTCTGAAATGTTGAAAGATGGATATACAGGAAAAGGCACTTATACTAACGATAATGGAAATAACTACGTAGGAGAATTTAAAGATGGTAAGGTCCACGGTCAAGGCACTTTAACTTATGTTAATGGATCTAAATACGTAGGAGAATATAAAGATGGTATGATGCACGGACAAGGCACTTTAACTTTTGCTTTTGGAGAATTTAAGGGAGATAAATTCGTAGGAGAATGGAAAGATAATAATAAGCTAAGAGGCACTTATACTTGGGAGAATGGAGGATTTAAGGGAGATGTATACGAAGGAGAATGGAAAGATGATAAGATGCACGGACAAGGCACTTATACTTCGGCTAATGGAGATAAATACGCAGGTGAATTTATGAATGGTAAATTTATAGGAGAATAAAACACATTTACTTCAAATCAAGTAAGAAGATTATACAAAGTCAATTGTTATTTTAGTGCTTTTTAAACTCATCGTCTTCTCTTTTAGCCTTGTTTGAAATATATAATAAAAATTTAGAAGCAATGATGACTGTTACAACCAAAGCAATAAAAGATATTAAAATAATGTGCTTTTGTTTAAAATGAAAGATTAAAGGCCAAGCAATAAAACACCAAATAAACACACAACATATGATAAAAGCACAATTTCTTTCATCCCTTCCAAACACACTTTTTTCCCCTACCTTGTATGTGAGAAATATTTCGTAACTATCGTATATTTCCGCAAATTTGTCTAAAATTTTTTCAAGTTTTTCTAACATCGTTTTTTAGTTTAAGTTTTTCTTTTTACCACAACAATATTAAAAAAAAATGGATTACGTATATATAATTTTATTAATAATAGGCTTTCGAATGTTTCGATTCTATAAAAATTTAAAAAAAGTTAAAATTTTAGCAAATTATTGGGATAGTATTAATTATACCATGAAATTAAATTGTTATCGCTTCCATCTGATTTATAAGGGATTTGATTTTAAAGGTTCTTATAGTTCAATTCAAAAATTAGATAATATTGACCTGAGAGATATGGTTATTCAGTATGAAAAAACAAATGGGTTAATAAAAAAAAACCTTGGTGTTAAGTTTGATTGTTTAATGAAGATATTGCCTGATACTCATCAAAAATTTGAATTTGATGTTACTATGGTTTCAGATAATCATATCTGAAACCATAGGTTAGGGTTTTAATTAATCTGCTTACTTGAGTTGAAGTAAATACCTTTCCTCTACTCGTTTTAAATCCATTTTCATTAAGTTGGTTTGCCTTGTATTGTAATGTACCTGAAATCGCTTCTAAATAAGCAATTGCTCGTCTATTATTCAAGTTTTCCTTGGCTTTTAACTTGTTTGTTGCAACTCCTTTTAGCCGATGCTCATATTTAAGATTTAAAGGAGACCCAAGTTTTACCCCCATTTGCTTTTTTTTTTCTGAAAGTGCGGCTTTTGTTCGGTCGCTTATTCTTTTTGCTTCATCTTGTGCAATTGCTGAAATGATGTTGATTGTTAATTCATTTGCTTGAGGCATATCACAGCAAATAAACTTAACACCGCTTTCCATTAATGCAGAAACAAAAGAAACATTTCTTGCTAACCTATCTAATTTTGCAATTACTATTGTTGCATCTAAAATCCTACATAATTCAAGTGCCTCATTAAGAATAGGTCTAAATTTCTTTCTGCCGCTTTCAATTTCTGTAAACTCTCGTTCTATTTGGCTAGGGTGAATAAAGCGTTTTACAGCGATTCTTTGTGCTTCCAAACCTAACCCCGACAAACCTTGCTTTTCAGTACTTACTCGATAATAGGCAATGTATTTCATGTTTTTTTATTTATATGCAAATATATTACATTCCTTAAACGTTCGTTTAAGTTTTGTTATTTTTTATAGTTATATGACAAATAAAAAAGAACAAGTATTATAAAACTGATTATTTGTTAGATTATATACTATTAAAAATAATTTGTACATTTCAATAAATTTAAAAAGAGACAATATGTTTTCAATTTTCAGAAGTAAAAAAAGATTATTTTTTATAAACTTAAAAAAAATAATAAAAGCTCGCGAAATATTATCAGGGAATCCATTTATGATGAGTATAAATGAGAGAGAAATTGCAAGAAGAAATTTAAAGGAAATTACAGATTGGTGGGAAATTAATGTGGATAATTACAAAAATGAATCATCTATTACAGAAAGTGATTTTGAATTATTAAGGTACTACCTTCAATTGCCGGATATAGCCAAATATCGAAACATAAACGGTAAAAAGATAACCAATTATCCAAATGGACAAACTGAATATGAATGGAATTATATTAATGGTGGCAAGCACGGAATTCAAAAAGGTTGGCATGAAAACGGGAAGTTAAGCTTTGAACAAAATTATATAAATGACCACATGGATGGGCAACAAAAATGTTGGTACGACAATGGACACTTAGAATCTGAAGACAATTACAAATATATAGAAATCGATGAGTGTTCTCTTAGCACAGGTTGGCAGAAAAACTACTTTGAAAATGGCATTTTAAAAGACGAGCAGTTCTATAATGAAATAACATATGATAAGGAGAAATCAATCGATTATTATGAGAATGGATCAATAAAAGAATTAAGGGAATTCAGAGATAATGAAACTTATCGAACAGAATATGATGATAAAGGTATTATTATAAAAGAATCATGAAAAACACGATAAAGAAAGTTAGAAGCATTAACTAACTTAAAAATTCTATACTATTAAAGCAAATATTTCATTGCTAAATAAGGTTATTCTGATTTAAAAACCCCCTCAAATCTTTGTATGTTTTAATAACCTTTTGATAGGCATTCATACAATTGCCATTTTTGGAAGACAATAGTATCTTGTCGACATGATCAATACTATTCATATCGGATAAATTCAATGAAAAGCCAACCAACTTACGGACTCTAATATTAAGTTGGTATCCTCCCACCATTTGACACTTAATTTTGAATTGTCTATACTTCCCTTACATCAGTTAAAATATGATGTAGGTGGAAGAAAGTATACCTAAGACAACTTTCATTTTTAAGATTAAAAAAAATGATAATTAATGGAGAAGAAAGGGAATTGAATAAAATCAAAATTCCCAAAGGAACAGATGTCAAATCCTATTTTGAGGAGAAAGTCAACCAAGGAGAGTATGAATTTTGTTTGGAATTAATTCACCGTTATAAACTTAGAGGACTCACGGTGACTAAGTCAAAATTGAAAAACTTAATGAAAATTCCTGAAAGACAAATTGGACTATTGAATTTTCTTGAGGTTGATAATCCACATTATAAATGTGCCAACAGAATGAAACTTTATTTAATTGATGAAGTCAAAGCAAAATTCAACCATAATTCCTCGCCTTATTTAGGACATGGGTAATTCAAATATAGTTTTATTTTCGGTATTAGTATTAAATTGGAGTACAATATTTTAGGGATATAATAATTTATGACCTTGGACCTGAGTAAGTTTTTAATATTTTTTGATAAGCATTTAAACAATTACCATTTTTTGATGACAATAATATTTTGTCTGCATAATCAATACTGTTCATATCTGATAAATTCAAAGAAAATCCACCTAACTTACGGGCTCTAATATTAAGTTGTCTGACAACTGAATTATATTTATTGAGGTCTGATATTTTCAAGAAGAAGTTGATTGAAATGAAATTTCCCATGATGGAACATCGGTAAAAACCATGATCAAATGATTGGCGAAACCATTCAAAGTTGGTCACACCTAATAACTTATTCCCTCCTGAAGATAAAGATCTATAGAACCCATTTTGTTTATTTTTAAATTTCGCCGCATATATAAGGAGGTTTATTTTAAGGGACAAACAGATCCATCCTTGTTCTTTTTTCATTTTTTCTAACATAGTATCTTTCTCCAGCGGAAAATAATCAATAGAATGACTTATTTATATACAACTCCCCATCAAAAAACGATTTTGGTAATGCCATTAATGGTCTCTCGATTATCATTTCCATTAGCCAATAAGGGAAAAAAGTTTTATCCGAATACAGTTGAATTGGATTAATTAGAATAAAAAGGTCAATTTGGTCCAAAAAACTCATTCTCATGTTGAAATCACCCCCAATTTTAGATTCAATAAGGTGGTTTCTTAATTTTATTCCGATTTGTTCGGCATCTTTTGAATTTGAATTTAAAACAAAGATGAACCGTAAAGTAAATATTTCTTGATTCTCCGTCAGAGCTTCAATCTCTAAGCTTCTTACATAAAAATGAAGATTTTTATAAAATTTTTTGGGTATAAAGTTGAATAAATGATATTCCAACTCGTGAATGGTGTTAGAATCCCAATTTGACATTTCAAAGGGAGACAAATCTAAAATATATTCTATAACAGTTGCATTAGATTCGGGTGGTAACATTGATACTATAAATTGAGCCTTTTCAATTGATTTTTTCTTTGTAATTCTATTTTGCATATTAATAAATATCACTAAAGATAGATTGTGCCTAACCTCATCATTAATTTATTGATCGAAGTTTAAGGAGGGGATTACCTTTTTGGGTAAAATTTTTAAAATTTTTCAAAAACATTTTTTCTGAAAAACCTATATTTAGGGGATCCTTGGGTCTTTTTTAGGAAATGACCCATATATGGTTTTGCATACGGGGGCTAGGGTCTAATACTATAAGGAGGGTATAAAAGACCCCCCCCAAGAAAGTTGATACTTATTTAAGGGTTTTTATTTCCACCAACCATAGTGGAAGTATATTAATTCATTGTTGTTTGGATAGGATTAAATGAGTAAATGTTGTCCCCATTGTTGTCCCCTATAAAATATAAAGACCTGTAACTATATAAATTACAGGTCTTTATATTTTTTTAGTTGTGGTCCCACTTGGAATCGAACCAAGCACCTACTGATTATGAGTCAGTTGCTCTAACCGAATGAGCTATAGGACCATATTATCCGAAGATAACATTCAAATTAATTAAAGTCCTAAAGCGAATTAAGGAAGTTCTAGAACCATTAATAAGCGCAAAAATAATCATTTCAAACAATTTGAAAGAATTTCTTTAAGAAATTTGTTTTTCAGCACGAAGTAAAGTCATCCAAAGCATGCCAAATAAGATACTAGCAAAAACCAAATGTGTAATTCTCAAAACTCCTGGCATATCAATATAGGCAAGTAAAACACCACTTATTAGCTCAATTGCTAGAATGATATACATGTTTCTGATTATCCTAAACTTCTGGTTTTTCTCATTTTTCCAAGCAATAAAAGTCAAGAGAATAAGTACAAACCACGAAAAACTTCGGTGAATATAAAAAGGCAAACCCAGCTTATCTGTCCAAGTACTTTTATCAAATCCCTGCTTTGTTAGTGCATCGATGGATTCGCGTACTTGAGTACCCAAAAACATTTGATAGAA
>Ga0114971_10001449_pt1 | contig 16140 bp, 13 predicted proteins | sample M_140625_MF_Meta_FD_87320 | JGI IMG/M metagenome (GOLD analysis project Ga0114971, IMG submission 87320) | Freshwater microbial communities from Lake Montjoie, Canada to study carbon cycling - M_140625_MF_MetaG | ecosystem: Environmental > Aquatic > Freshwater > Lake | place: Lake Montjoie...
CCGCTTTGGCGAGCGCGATGAACTCCCGCAAATCCCGCGCCGGCAGGCCGGCGCGCACGACAAGGGTGGTCGGCGCCGAGGCGATGGAGGCGATGGTCTCCAGGTCGCGGAAAATGTCGAAGGGCAGGCTCGCGTTCAGCGTCGGCATCACCGGCAGGGTGGTGTCGCAGATCAGCAGCGTATTGCCATCCGGTGCGGCGCGCACCACGGCTTCGACGCCGACCACGGCCGAGGCGCTCGGGCGGTTCTCCACCGCGATCGTCGCATCCAGCAACTCCCCCGCCCGCGGCGCCACGATGCGGGCGAGCGCATCCGTATTGCCGCCAGCGGAGAAGGGCACGATCAGCCGGATCAGTCTGCGGGTCTGCGCCCGCAGCGTTGGGGCCGCCAGGAGCATCCCCGTGGTGAGTGCGAGTTTGCGGCGGTTCATGGCGAGGGTTCCGGCTTGAGAAAGATCACGATACGCCGCCATCGACCGGCAGGATCACGCCGGTCACGTAGCTGGCGAGGTCGGAGGCGAGGAAGCCAACGGCATGGGCGATGTCGTCCGCCGTGCCGAGCCGGCGCAGGGCAATCCGGTTCAGCATGGCCTGCTGGCCGGCTTCGCCGTACCGGTCCCATTGCGCGTCGCGCTGCGGGTTCGTTCTGACCAGGGCGGGCGCCACGCAGTTCACCGTGATCCCCGAAGGGCCGAGATCTGCCGCAAGCTGGCGGGTCAGCCCGGCAATGGCATGCTTGGCGGCGGTATAGGCCTGCACCCCCGCGAGCGAGGCGTGCTGGCTGGCGCGGGAGCCGATATTGATGATGCGCCCGCCTCCCGCTTTGCGCATCCCTGGGATAACGGCCCGGCACAGGGCGAAGACGGCGGTCAGGTTGATGGCAAGGATGGCATCCCAATCGGCATCCGAGACCTCAACCGGGTCCTGCGCCACCTGGCCGAGCGAGCCGCCGGCATTGTTGACGAGGACACCGATGGACCCGCCCGTCGCGCTTTCCACGGCTGCAATCCACCGCGCGGCCGCGCTGCGGTCGGCGAGATCGACCGTGGTCGCACGGATCGATGGATACGTGGCCGTCAATCTTGCAAGACCGCTCGCATCCCGGTCGGCGACATGCAGATCGGCGCCTTGAGCCGAGAGAAATTCGACGATGGCCTTGCCGAAGCCGCTGGCCGCGCCGGTTACCGCGATCACGCGGCCCTGCAAACCGAGATCCATACAGCCTGTCCTTTGTCCCGGTTTCAAGTGATGCGGCGACGCTATACTGCCGCACCTCGCTCGGGAAGCCGTGCTTGTCGCGGGCCGGCCGCGGGGTTCGGCTGGTCGGATGCCGAGGCGCTTGAGGAGAAGGCAGCATGACCCGACAGCTTCACCTGGCCGGCTTCGTCTATACGCCCGGCAGCCATTCCGCCGGCTGGCGCCACCCCGATGCGGTGCCTGAGACGGACATGTCCTTCGCGCATTACGTCGAGATCGCCCGGACGGCGGAGCGCGGGCTGCTCGACTGCATCTTCTTCCAGGACACCGCGGCGCTGAACGGCAGCGCCGCGCTGGATGGCGGCAGCCCCTGGCGGCCACAGGCCGGGCGGCAAGTCTTCCCGGAGCCGGCGACGCTGATTGCCGCGCTCGCGCCAGTGACCACGCATCTCGGCCTGATCGCCACCGCAACCACCACCTATGCCGACCCTTTTACCATCGCGCGCCGCTTCGGTTCGGTCGATCATATCAGCGGCGGGCGTGCGGGCTGGAATCTCGTTACCTCCCAGATCGAGGACGAGGCCGGCAATTTCGGCTTCGACCGCCACCCCGATCACGGCCATCGCTATGAGCGGGCCGAGGAATTCTACGACGTCGTCGCCGGCCTCTGGGACAGTTTCGAGGACGGGGCCTTTCCGCGCGACAAGGCGACGGGGATCTTCCTCGATCCCGCCAAGGGCCACATCCTGAACCATGTCGGCAAGTATTTTCGGGTGCGCGGGCCGTTGAACCTGCCACGCTCCCCACAGGGCCGGCCGGTGATCGCCCAGGCCGGGTCGTCCGAAGCGGGACGGCGGCTGGCGTCCCGGGTCGCCGACCTCATCTTCACCGCGCAATCGGTGCTGGCCGAGGGTCAGGCCTTCTACCGCGAGATCAAGCAGCGCGCGGCAGGCCATGGCCGCGCGGCCAGCGATGTGAAGGTCCTGCCCGGCTTCATGGCAATTGTCGGTGAGACCGATGCCGAGGCGGAGCGGCTGTACGAGGCGTTACAGGAGCTGATCGACGATGTGACGGCCATGCGCCTGCTCGCGCGGCTGTGTGGCGATCTCGATATCCATGCCTATCCCCTGGATGGCCCGCTGCCCGATCTGCCCCCCAGCAATGCGGCGAAGGCGCGGCAGGAGCATCTGGTGGCCAAGGCGCGGCGGGAAAACCTCACCGTTCGGCAGGTGGCCCGCTATCTCGGCACCTCGCTGGGACATCAGCTCGTGGTAGGATCGCCGCAGCGGGTCGCCGATGTCATGCAGGAATGGCTGGAGGCCGAGGCCTGCGACGGCTTCACGCTGATGTTCCCCTTCTACCCGAAGCCGCTTGAGGATTTCGTGCGGCTGGTGGTGCCGGAATTGCAGCGGCGCGGCATCTATCGCACCGCCTATGCCGGGCGGACATTGCGGGAGAACCTCGGCGTGCCGCAGCCACCGAACCGTTTTGCAGGCTGAGGGACAACCGATCATGCCGCCCCAGCCTGGCGCCCGATCAGGTGAGTCCCCCCGATCGGATCTTGCCCAAGAGCGGGATGCGTTGAGGCGGAATCGCCGAAGGCGCTGAATCCCGCGACCCGACAAAATTTAGAGCAGGGTGCGTGAACGCATGTGAACGGAGCATGCGCTAGACTGGCCGCATGCAAGGCGCGGAGGCGCGGATGATAACGGCGAATGACAAACGAACCGCGGCGCGATGCCTCCGGCGGGAGACCGTCCGATGATCCCGCGCCGGCCGCTGCTGCTGTCCGGCCTGCTCGGCGCGGCACCTGCCTTGGCGCAGGGCGGCTTCCCGGACCGACCGCTGCGCCTGGTCATTCCCTTCCCGCCGGCCGGCGGCACCGATGCCTTCGCCCGGCGCATCGCCACCCGGCTGGCGCAGGAACTGGGGCAACCCGTGGTGGCGGATAACCGCACCGGCGCCTCGGGCGCGATCGGCATGGCGGAGGTGCTGCGCGCCAAGCCGGATGGCTACACGCTGGCTTTTGGCGGCGCCTCCACTCATGCGCTGTATCCCTTGGTGGTGGCCAAGCCGCAATACGACCCCCTGGTCGATTTCGCGCCGGTGGCCCTGGTCGGCGGCAACACGGTCTGCGTGGTGGCGCGCGCCGATGTGGCGATGGACCTGCCGGCACTCGCCGCCCAGGCGCGGGCACGGCCCGGGCAGCTGCGCTTCGCCAATCCCGGCACCGGCACCTATGTGCACATGGTGGGCGAATACCTGGCCTATCGGGCCCGGCTTGAATGGCTGGCAGTGCCTTATCGCGGCAATGGCCAGGCGATGATCGACATGCTCGCAGGGCAGGTCGATGCCGGCACCGATACCGTCATCACCAGCCTGCCGCATCACCGCGAGGGCAAGGTGCGGATCCTCGCCGTGACCTCGGCCGCACGCTCCCCATTGCTGCCGGAGGTCCCGACAGTGGCCGAGGCGTTGAACCTGCCGGGCTTCGAGGCGGTGCTGTGGTCCATGCTGGCGGTGCGCGCCGGCACCCCGCCGGACCTCGTGCGGCAATTGCACGACGCGACGCTGCGCGCGCTGGCCGACCGCACCTTCCGCGACGATCTGAGCCAGGGCGGTATCGAGGCGAGCCCGCCGCTTTCCCCGGCGCAGGTCCAGGATTTCATCCGGGCGGAGACCGAAAAATGGCGCCCCATCGTGGCCGCGACCGGGGTGCGGCTGGATTAGAGCAGGCTGCGTTCACATGCGTTCACGCAGCCCGCTCTAGCATGTGTGGGATCGCACGATTCATCGCCTTCGGCGATTCCGCCGCAACGCATCGCGCTCTAACGTGCCGTTCGCGGGGCCGTCCTCTCCGCACGCCCCTTTGACGGAAAAGGTTCGGCGGCGCACGCCACGGATCGAGGTTCTGGAACGGAGGCAACCGCATGCGGCATCTGCAACGCCTGGCGATCATCGCCTTGGCCTTCTGCGCGCCATTGGCGCTCGCGGCCGCCCAGCCCGTCACCGCTCAGCCCGTCACCGCCCAGGCCTGGCCGAGCCAGCCGATCCTCCTTGTGAACGGTTTCCCCCCGGGCGGTGGTGCCGACATCCTCGCCCGCCTCACCGCCACCCATCTGGCCACGGCGCTGGGCCAGCCGGTCTCGGTGGATAATCGGACCGGCGCGAACGGCCTGATCGCCGCCGCCGCCGTCGCCCAGGCGAAACCCGATGGCAATACGCTGCTGCTGGTGACCATGAGCATGGTGGCGACCGCCCCGGTGATGCCCGGCGTCACCTTGAACTTCGATCCCGACCGCGATCTCACCCAGGCGGTGATCATCGCCGGTCTCGACAATCTGCTCTACGTCAATCCCCGCCTGCCCTTCCGCACGGTTGGCGAGATCATCGACCACGCCCGCGCCCATCCGGATCAGCTCTCCTACGGGTCATCGGGCGTCGGCAGTTCCTATCAGCTCTGGGCGGCGCAGTTCGCCGCCATGGCCGGCATCAAGATGATCCATATCCCCTTCCGCGGCGGTCCGCCGGCGATTTCGGAGATCATCGCCGGGCGCGTGGACATGATGTTCGGCAACCTGGCCGAGATCCTGCCGCATATCCGCGCCGGCACCGTCCGCGCGATCGCCTTCACCAGCGCGCCGCCCTCACCGGTGCTGCCCGGCGTGCCGACCATCGCCGAGTCCGGCCTGCCGGAATTCCGCGCCGATAACTGGTTCGGCATCGCCGCCCCCGGCGGCACGCCACGGCCGATCGTCGAGCGGCTGAACACCGAGGTGGGCCGCATGCTGGCCGACCCGGCGGTGCGGGAGCGCCTGATATCGCTGGGCTACCAGCCACGCGGCGGCAGCATCCCTGAGATGGAACGCACCATCCAGGCGGACCGCACCCGCTGGCGTGCGGTCATCCAGGCGAACAATATTCGTGGTGAATAGGCGCCGCATCCACCGATAGCCGGCCGGACCGCGCCGACCCCTGCGGCCGCGCCCGATCAATCGAAGGCCAGGTCCCATCCCAGCCAGGTGGCAACGCCACGTCCCATCACCCAGTCCAGATCATCGCCCCGCAGCCAGGGCAGTTCCTCGGTGAAGAAGGTGACGCATTGCCGATAGCTGCAGGGCATGCGGGTGATGTCGGTTCCCCAGAAGAAGCGGCGCGGCCCGAAGGCATCGAAGATGCGCTGCAGCCCGTCCTGGATATTGCGATAGGGATAGGCTTCGGTCGAATAATGCGGTGCCCCCGTCGCCTTGACCGCGACATTCGGCAGCTCGGCGAGCGCACAAAGCGCCTCAAGCTGGGCAAAGGCCGCCGCGTCACGGCCGGTGCGGACCAGCCCGCAATGGTCGAGGATCAGCTGCAGCCCAGGATGCGCCTCGGCGATCCGGCGGAACTGCGGCAGGAACAGCCCGCCCATCATGGCGATCGGCACGCCCTCGCGCTCCGCCGCCGGCCACAACCAGTCGAGCGAGCCATCGCTCAGCCAGGCCTGTTCCTCCGGATGCAGCAGCGCCCAACGCAGGCCGAGCATGCCTGGCTGCCGCTTCCAGCCCTGGATCATGTGGCGCATGGCGGGATCGCGCGGCGGGAATTGCCCCATCCCCGCGAAGCGGGTCGGGAAGCGACGGGCGGCGTCCACGGCATAGGCGTTCGCGCCGGGGTCCCAGCTGACGGGCGGATGTATCAGGGCGGCGTCCACCCCGGCCTCGTCCATCTCCCGCAATGCCTCTTCGGCCGTGAAGGCGCGTACCTTGCGATGCAGTCCGGTCGGCTTGCCATCCGCCCATATGTGAATCTGGGCATCGACGATCTTCATGGGCCTCTCCCTTCCCCCGTGGTCATCCGCCCGCGGCCTGTCCGACCTGCATGCGATAGAAGCGGATGGCGTTGCGGTAGAAGAATTTCTCCAACGCCTCCCGCGGCCGGTCCCGCAGCCCCTCCCGCATCACCGCGATGATGCCGGGAAAATCGGTGCTGAGCGTGGCGACCGGCAGGTTGCTGGCGAAGATGATGCGGTCCGGCCCGAAGATCGCCGCAGCCTCGCGCACCACGCGAACATTGCTTGGCACATCCCAGCGCCCGTGCGGCAGGCCAAGCTCGGACAGCTTGAGCATGGTGTTCGGACAATCGGCGAGCTGGCCGAGGCCCCGGCGCCAGATCGCCAGCCCCTCCTCCGAGCGATCGAGCGGCAGCCCGGCATGGTTCACCACCATGGGAATGCCGGGGAAGCTGCGGGCCAGTGCGGCGCCTTCTTCCAGATGCCAGTAGGGGATGCGCATGTCCCACGACATGCGGTGCTGTTCCAGCAGCGCGAAGTTCCGCAGCCAGTGATCATCCTGCATCGTGCCCGGCTGGCCGGCGACGGACTGCCCCGGCCCATCCGAGGTGACCGGGCGGGAGCGGATGCCGCGCATGAGCGGGTAGCGCGCATGCTGGGCAAGGATCTCGGCGCAGTCGGGCTGGGTGAAGATGACGTGGCCGATAATGGCGTTGGGCAGGCCCCATTCGGCGTGGATCGCCTCGATCCAGGCGGTCTCCTGCACCCGCTCCGGCGCCGCGCGGCCCGCCTGGATATGGACGGTGCCGATGATGTCGAACCCGGCATAGGCGGCGGCGAGGTCGGTCGGCAGGAAGTCGCGGCAGATCTTACGATAATCGCCGAGGAAAAAATCCGCTTCGTAGTGGTCCTGGAAAGCCGGGTAGCGGCCGGCCTGCAGATCCCACAGGTGATGATGCGCGTCGACGATCGGCATGTCGAAGCGCCCACGATCCTTGAGCGAGTCGAGGATGTTCATCCATGGCTCCCGGCCCGCCAGAGCGGGATGCGTTGCGGCGGAATCGCCGAAGGCGCTGAATCCCGCGACCCGACAAAGTTTAGAACGGGGGGCGAGCGCGAGGGCGAACGCATCCCGCTCTAACGCCCCATGGTGAAGAACTGGTCGTTCGGCCGCATGCTGGTGACATTGGCCATGCGGTTCGACATGCCGAAGAAGGCGGCGATGGCGGCGATGTCCCAGGCCGCTTCCTGGTCCAGGCCATGCGCCGCCAGCGTGGCGAGATCCGCATCGCCCACCGCATAGGCGTGGAAGGCGACCTGCATGGCGAAATCCAGCATCGCCTGCTGCCGGGGCGTGATATCCGCCTTGCGATAATTGATGGCGATCTGGTCGGCAAGCAGCGGGTTCTTCGAGCGCACCCGCAGAATCGCGCCATGCGCGATGACGCAATACTGGCACTGGTTGGCGTTGCTGGTCACCACCACGATCATCTCGCGCTCGGCCTTGGTCAGCGGCCCGGGCTTGTCCATCAGCGCGTCGTGATAGGCCATGAAGGCGCGGAATTCTTCCGGCCGATGCGCCAGGACGAGGAAGACATTGGGGATGAACCCCGCCTTCTCCTGCACCGCCAGCAGCCGGGCGCGGATATCCTCGGGCAGGTCATCGAGCTTGGGGACGGGAAAGCGGCTGATCGGGAAGTCGCTGGGCACGGACATCGCTTCACCTTCGCGGCAGCAGGGCGGGACAGCAGGGGCTGGTCAGGGGGCGCCGGGGTCGAGGGGGATCACGATGCGCCCGCGCACGCGGCCGGCCAGCAGGCGCTCGGCCGCGCCGATCGCCCCGGACAGCGGAATTTCGGTGCTGAGCGCCTCCAGGCGCGCAATGTCGAGGTCGCGGGCCAAGCGGCGCCAGGCGTCCAGCCGGTCCTCACGCGGGCACATCACGCTATCGACGCCCGCCAGCGTGACGCCGCGCAGGATGAAGGGGGCGACCGTCGCGGGCAGCGCCATGCCGCCGGCCAGCCCGCAGGCGGCGACCGTGCCGCGATAGCGCATCGCCGCGCAGATATTCGCCAGCACCTGCCCGCCGACCACATCGACGGCCCCCGCCCAGCGCTCACGCGCCAGCGGCTTGCCCGGTTCGGCATAGCCGGCACGGTCGATCACCTCGGCAGCGCCCAGCGCCCGCAGGAAGGGCGCCTCCTCCGGCCGTCCGGTCATCGCCACCACCTGATGGCCAAGCTTGGCGAGCAGCGCGACCGCGACACTGCCGACGCCACCGGCCGCGCCGGTGACCAGCACCTCGCCCTGGCCGGGCGCCACGCCGTGGCGTTCCAGCGCCATGACACACAGCATGGCCGTATAGCCTGCGGTGCCGATGGCCATGGCCTGCCGGGGCGTGAAGGGCGCCTGCAAGGGCACCAGCCAATCGCCCTTCACCCGCGCCTTGCCGGCCAGCCCGCCCCAATGCGTCTCACCCACGCCCCAGCCGTTCAGCACCACCTGGTCGCCCACGGCATAGGCGGGGTTGTCCGAGTGCTCGACCGTGCCGGCGAAATCGATCCCCGGCACCATCGGGAAGTGGCGCACCACCGGCGCCTGGCCGGTGATGGCCAGCGCGTCCTTGTAGTTCAGCGTGGAATAGGCGACGCGGACGGTGACATCGCCAGCCGGCAGGCGCGCCTCCTCCAGCCCGGTCAGAATCGCGCGTGACGCGCCTTCGGTCTTCTCGATCAGGATGGCGTCGAACATCGGGGGCTCCTGGCGGGCGGGGTGCGGCGGCACGGCCGATCGATGCCCTGGTCCGCAGCGGCGCGGCACGGCGGTGGGGGTTTGCTCTCCCACGCCCCCTCGACTTAGACCGATCCCGCGGCCGAGATCAAATGGCGGCGTGACGCGCGCCGGGCGCGCTTCTACCCTGCGGCCCCGATCAGCCACGATATCGCCGCAAGGACGCCCCATGATTTCCCGTCGCCCTCTTTTGCTGGCCGCGCTTGCGGCCCCGAGCCTGGCCGAAGCGCAGGTGGCAACCCGCACGCTGCGCTTCATCCCACAAGGCAATCTCGCGAATATCGACCCGGTCTGGTCGACCACCGTCATCGCGCGCAATCACGGCCTGCTGATCTACGACACCCTGTTCGGGCTGGGTGCGGATTTCCGCCCAAAGCCGCAGATGGCCGCGGGCGCCGAGGTTTCGGCCGATGGGCTGACCTGGCGGATCGGGCTGCGCGACGGGCTGCGCTTCCACGACGGCGCGCCGGTCACCGCGGCGGATTGCATCGCCTCGATCCTGCGCTGGTCGAAGCGCGATGTGCTCGGGCTGCGGCTGAACGCGCTGCTGGAGGAAGCCAAGCCCGAAAGCGCGCAGGTCTTCACGCTGCGGCTGAAGCGGCCCTGGCCGGGCCTGACCTGGGCACTGGGCAAGCCCAGCGCCAATATCTGCGCCATCATGCCCGAGGCAGTGGCGCGGACCGATCCCTTCAAGCAGATCGAGAGCTATGTCGGCTCCGGCCCCTACGTCTTCAAGGCGGCGCAATGGGTGCCCGGCAGCATCGCCGTCTATGACCGCTTCGCCGACTACGTGCCGCGCGATGAGCCGGCGGATTTCCTGGCCGGCGGCAAGGCCGTGCATTTCGACCGCGTGGAATGGCAGGTGATGCCCGACCCGGCCACGGCGGCCGGCGCGCTGCTGAACAACGAGGCGGATTGGTGGGAAACGCCGCTGCCGGACCTGCTGCCGCGCCTGCGCCGTAACCCGCAAATCGCCATCGAGGTGATCAACACCGCAGGCAATCTTGGCGTGCTGCGCTTCAACCACCTGCAGCCGCCCTTCGACAATCCGGCGATCCGCCGCGCGCTGCTGCCGGCGATCGACCAGCGATCCTTCATGCAGGCGGCCTATGGCGACGATCCCGCGCTGTATCGCATCCCGGCCGGCGCCTTCACGCCCGGCACGCCGCTGGCCAATGACGCCGGGCTGGCGGTGCTGACCGGCCCGCGCAGCGTGGAGGCCGCCCGCAAGGCGCTGCAGGACGCCGGCTACAAGGGCGAGAAGGTGGCGATGATGGCGCCGACCGACTTGGCCAACATCAATGCGCTGACCGAAGTCGCCGCCGATCTCATGCGCCGCGTCGGCTTCAACGTCGATCTGCAGGCGACGGATTGGGGCACGGCGATCCAGCGCCGCGCCAATCGCGGGCCGGTCGATCAGGGTGGCTGGAGCGCCTTCTGCACCACCTGGGAAGGGCTCGATACCTCGGTCCCCGGCAGCCACCAGCCGCTGCGCGGCAATGGCGCGGAGGGCTGGGCCGGCTGGTCCACCAGCCCGCGCCGGGAAGCGCTGCGCGAGGCCTGGTTCAACACCAGCGACGCGGCCGAAGAACGCCGCCTCGCCGAGCAGTTGCAGATGCTGGTCTGGGAGGAAGCGCCCTTCATTCCGCTCGGCCAGGGGCTGCCGCCGCAGGCCTGGCGGCGCAGCCTCAGCGGGCTGGTCAAGGGCGGCCCGTCGCTGTTCTGGAACCTGCGCAAGCAGGGCTAGAGCGCGATGCGTTGAGGCGGAATCGCCGAAGGCGCTGAATCGCGCGATCCAACACATGCTAGAGCGGGCTGCGTGACCGCATGTGAACGCAGCATGCTCTAGAGCAGCCTGCGTCTTGCTGGACCACGCGGTGATCCAGCAGGGCGAAGGTAAGCTGCTCTGGAATTTATATTTTTCAGAGCAAGAGATCCGTACAGACGATTCCGTCTGAACGGATCTCTTGCTCGCAGGCGCGTGGTGGGAGGGATACCAGCGGTCAGATCCGGTGACCGCTGGGATTGGCGTTTGCAGGCCGGCAAGCCCCGGGCGGCATTGGCCGCGGCGTCCTTTCGGGCGCGCGGCAAAGCCGCGCGCCGTTGGCTCAGGCTAACCGGCGGCGGCGCACCGCGCCGAGAGCGAACATACCAGCGCCGAGCAGCGCCATGGAGGCCGGCTCGGGGACCTGCACCCGCACGCAGCCCCCGCTGACGCAGCCCAGCGAACTGCCTAGGGGCAGGGTGTCCGTCGATACCGTGAAGAACAGTTGATAGGCATCGCCACTGGATATTTCGTGGAAGCCGATGCCGGCGCGGCTGGCGTAGATGGGGCTGTCCGGATTGTAGAGGTTATCAGCCGTCAGGAACGGCACGGCCGGGATGAACGGCACGGCGGTGATCGCCGTCAGCGGCACCAGTTGCAGCGGGTCCGGCCCGGTAATGGGAGAGCCATTGGAGGTGCCGGTGATGGCCGTGATCTGATAGCCCACGAAGCCGCCATAGCCGATGGACGTTGTATTGGCAGTGACCAGGTGCATCTTCACCACTTCGGGGGCCGCCAGGGCGGTGGCGCCGGGATCAATGATAAAATCGATATCATAAACATTCGCCTGCGCCAGCGGTGGTGACAGGCTGGAACAGGCCAATAACATGGCTGCAGCGATCAATTTTTTCACGATTTTTTGATCCTTGAACAAAGGTTTTGGTTTATGGAAGAAAATATCAATTCTATTTGATATCCCCATCTTCCATACATGTCTGACACACTCGCCAATTGTTCTGGCGTAGTTCAATGAACATGCGTGAAGCGCCTATGGCTAGGCATGGCATTTGCGAAGCTTCGCGACGTCGCGCCCGGCCCCGCCCTCAGGGCTATCCCACACTAGGAAAAATTACCTTGATTTCCGTCCCCTCTTCGTGTTTCCTGTCGCCCCCCTTTGGCGCCGGAGCCCCGCCATGTCCGACCCCTTCCCCGCCACCACCGCCGACGAACAGGATGAACCGCCGGAGGTCCCCGACCGCACCGCCCCCGACTGGGCGCCTTCCCCCGAACGGCTGAAGGAATTACTTCCCCACGGGCTCGACCTGGACGCCTATTGCCCCGCACCCCCGCCGCGCGGCGGCCGCCGCCGGCAGCCAAGCCGCTTTGGCGGCCCCGCCTTCCGCTGGGGCGCACCGGATCCGCTCGACCCCAACCTGCTGCAAGCCCGCCCCTGGGCGCCGATGACCGATGCGGAATGGGAAGCGATCGCCCCGTTCCTCTGGGCCATGGGCTGCGGCTTCCGGGGCGCCCCCGGGGTCAGCGCCGCCGGCCGGCCCCTCGCCGACCCCCGCGCCCGGCTGGACGCCATTTTTCGCAGTGTCACCCTCAAGCGCGAGGCCACGCATCCGCGCACCGGGCAGCCCGTCCCGGCGCGCGCCTGTTGGTGCGACCTGCCACCCGGCTATGGCCGGCCGGACAGCGTCTCCCGCCTCTATCGCCGCTGGGCCCGCCTCGGGGATGGCCGCGCCTCGCTCTGGGCCCGCTTGCTGATCGAGGTGACGGACCCCGCCGCCGCGCCGGCGCTGCGCGGCATGGCGCATTGGATCTGCTGCGCCTTCCGCCGCGGCATCCGGCTGATGGGGCTGCGCGCCATCCTGCTGGCGCGGCGCATCCGCCAGCACAGCGCCCTGCCCGGCCCGCCGCATTGGCTGCCCGATCCGGATTTGTCCGAAGCGCTCGCCCGGGCCTTTGCCGCGATCTTCGCCGCGCCGGACCGCTGGCCGCTGGCCGCCCTGTTCGGCCGCTTGCGCCAACTGCTCCCCCGCTGCTTCGGCCGCCGGTCCATCCCGCGCTGGGCGGAGCCGGCGTGAGGGCGCCCGCCTCCCCTCGCCGCGTGATCCAGGGCATAATCCCACCACGGAGGACGCCCATGACCGAGAAGCCCAAGCACGGATTAGCCCGCGGTGCCGCCAATTACGGCGATCCCGAATTCGCCCTCTATCTGCGCCGCAGCTTCGCCGCTTCCATGGGCTATTCGCGCCAAGCGCTGGAACGGCCGGTGATCGGCATCGCCGATACGGCGTCCGACTACAACAACTGCCACCGCACCGTGCCGGAGCTGGTGGAGGCGGTGAAGCGCGGCGTGATGCTGGCCGGCGGGCTACCGCTGGCCTTCCCCACCGTCAGCCTGTGTGAGCCCTCCCTGACGCCGACCTCCATGCATTATCGCAACCTGATGGCACTGGACACGGAAGCGATGCTGTCCGCCCAGCCGATGGATGCGGCGGTGCTGATCGGCGGCTGCGACAAGACCGTGCCGGCACAGCTGATGGCGGCCGTCTCGGCCGATGTGCCCGCCGTCATGCTCGTCACCGGCCCGATGCTGGCGCAGCGCTTCGAGGGTGAGCGCCTGGCGGCCTGCACCGATTGCCGGCGCTATTGGGCGCGCTATCGCGCCGGCGAGGTCACGCCCGAGAAGATCGGCGCCATCGAGGAAAAGCTGGCGACCTCGGCCGGCACCTGCGGCGTGATGGGCACGGCCTCCACCATGGCCTGCCTCGCCGCGGCGCTGGGCTTCATGCCGCTGATGGCGGCCTCGGCGCCGGCGGTGCATGCGGACCGGCTGCGCATGGCGGAGGAGGCCGGGGAGCTGGCGATGCGCCTGCTGACGCACCCGGTGCGCCCAAGCCAGCTGGTGACGGAAAAATCGGTCGAGAATGCGCTGCGCGTGCTGCTCTCCCTCGGCGGGTCGACCAATGCGCTGGTGCATCTGGCGGCGATCGCCGGCCGGGCGGGCATCCCCGTCAATCTCAAGCGCCTGGATGCGCTGTCCGAGGAGACGCCGGTGCTGGTCGATCTGAAGCCGACCGGCGAGGGCTACATGGAAGACTTCCACGCGGCCGGTGGCATGGTGGCCTTGCTGCGCGAACTGCGCGACCTGCTGCATCTGGACACCATCGACCTCTATGGCCGCACACTGGCCGAACAGCTCGATGCCGGGTCCGCCTTCGTCGATCGCGGCATCATCCATGCCCGCGCCACGCCGGTCTCCCCGGTCGGTGGGCTGGTGGCGCTGTTCGGCTCGCTCGCGCCGGATGGCGCCATCCTCAAGCGCAGCGCGGCGACGCCGGCTTTGTTCGAGACGGAGGCGCGCTGCGTGGTGTTTGACGGGCTGGAGGACCTCTCCCGCCGCATCGACGACCCCGATCTGGACGTGACGGCCCAGGATATCCTGGTGCTGAAGAATGTCGGGCCGCTGACGCCGGCCGGGATGCCGGAAGCGGGCTACCTGCCTATCCCCAAAAAGCTGGCCCGGGCCGGGGTGAAGGACATGGTGCGGATGAGCGATTGCCGGATGTCCGGCACCGCCTTCGGCACCATCGTGCTGCATATCTCCCCCGAAGCCGCCGCCGGCGGGCCGCTGGGGCTGGTCGAGACCGGCGACCGGGTCCGGCTTTCGGTCAAGCACCGCAGCCTCGATCTGCTGGTTGAGCCGGCCGAGCTGGCCCGGCGGCGGGCGGCCTGGCAGGCGCCGGCGCGGCCGAAGCGCGGCTGGGACCAGCTGATGTTCGACCAGGTGCTGCAAGCGCCGGAAGGCGCCGATCTGCGCTTCTTACGGCCGGAGGGGGCGTGATGGCGGCAACTGGCGCGATGCGGATGTCGCCCCTATTTACCAATATGGTCCTGATTAAAAAAAGGGGGTCGCATGCCGATCAATAACCGTATCGCCGGCTTTCATGAGGACATGACCGCCTGGCGGCGCGATCTGCATGAGCATCCGGAGCTTGGCTTCGAGGAGCATCGCACCAGCGGCATCGTGGCCGAGAAGCTGCGCGCCTTCGGCTGCGACGAGGTGATCACCGGCATCGCCGGCACCGGCGTGGTGGGGGTGATCCGCGGCAGCGCGGCGGGGCCGGGGATCGGGCTGCGCGCCGATATGGACGCGCTGCCGATCGCCGAAGCCTCCGGCGTTGAGCACGCGTCCCGCAACCCGGGGAAGATGCATGCCTGCGGCCATGACGGGCATACCACCATGCTGCTGGGCGCGGCGCGCTATCTGGCGGAGACGCGGAATTTCGCCGGCACCGTCTATGTCTTCTTCCAGCCCGCCGAAGAGGGCGGCGGTGGTGGGGAGGTGATGGTCAAGGAAGGGCTGTTCGACCGCTTCCCCTGCGAACGCGTCTTCGGCCTGCACAATTGGCCGGGCGCGCCGGCCGGTACCTTCGTCTGGCGCGACGGGCCGATGATGGCGGCAACCGCCAAGCTGTTCGCCACCATCCGCGGCACTGGCTCACACGGCGCCATGCCGCATGAGGGGAACGACCCGATCGTCATCGCCGCGCAGATCGTGACCGCGTTGCAGAGCGTGGTGGCGCGCAATGTCGAGCCGATGCAGGCCGGCGTCATCACCATCGGGGCGATCGCCGGCGGGGATACCTTCAACGTCATCCCCGATACCGTGACGCTGCGCGGCACGGCGCGCTGGTTCAAGCCGGAAGTGGGCGACCTGCTGGAGAAGAAATACCTGGCGATCGTCGAGGGCGTGGCGGCGGCCTTCGGCGGTACGGCCGAGGCGGTGTTCGAGCGCGGCTATCCGGCGACGGTGAACGAGACCGCGAGCACCCGCCTGGCCATCCACGCCGCGGCGACGGTGTCCGGCGAGGCGAAGGTGCAGGAGATGCCGGTGCCGACCATGGGGGGCGAGGATTTCTCCTATATGCTGAATGCCTGCCCGGGGAATTACATCTTCCTCGGCAGTGGGAAGGGCACGAACGACCCGGCGCTGCACAATGCGCGCTATGACTTCAACGACGAGGTGCTGCCGGTGGGTGCCAGTTATTTCGCAACGCTGGTCGAACAGCTGCTGCCGCGGCGCTGAGGGTGGGGGGCTATTCCGCCCGGATGCCGGCCGCGTCCGCTGTCATCTTGGTGCGGGCGCGCTCGCTCCGCAGCCAGGCGGCGAGCGTATCGGGCGCGCGGAGGGCTGGTTCAGCGATCTCCGCCCCCACTTCGGTCTGCCGCGTGCGATAGGTGGGATCCTCCAGCGCGGTGCGGACGGCGCGGAGCAGGGTGGCGATCACCGGGGCGGGCGTGCTGCCGGTGGTCATCAGCGCGGCGAAGCTGCCGCCGATCAGCCCGGGATAGCCGGCCTCCTCCAGCGTCGGGCGATCCGGCAGCAGGGCGCTTCGCGTGGGGCCGGTGGTGGCCAGCACACGCACGAGACCACCGCGGGCCGAGGGCGTGGTGGTCGAGACTTCACCCATCACCACCTGGACATTGCCGGCAATGAGGTCGGGCACCGACTGACTGCTGCCGCGGTAGGGGACATGGGTGAAGCGGATGCCCGCGGCGGATTGGAACTGTTCGATGAGGAAATGCGTCGCACTCCCCTGGCC